>ERZ773217.2722-NODE-2722-length-11101-cov-3.674814_pt1 | contig 11101 bp, 10 predicted proteins | sample MGYA00580995_ERZ773217 | MGnify/ENA primary metagenome ERZ773217 (study PRJEB29015, sample SAMEA2737772) | human gut metagenome | biome: human gut; feature: human-associated habitat; material: faeces | place: China | collected 2012 ...
TGTCTAATACATTTTCCAAAATCGAAATATAATCTGTCCCAAGACTTCTTGCCTTCTCAATCGTATCCAACGAGACATAAAGCGTAATTGCCTCTTTTTTATATGGCTTTTCTATTCTCGCCTGTCTAAAAGCATCTTCCATTTCCTTAGTCAACTCAGGAGAATCACTATCAAATACAATAGGTACATTTTTAGCTTGTTCAAGCATTTGCTTTTCTCTTTCGTCAAGCTGTGTATTTTCCCTCAATTCAAATGTCACCATAATATATCCTCCTCTCCTTATTTGTTGCTAATCTTGCAGAAATCATTCGTATTCTAGAATCACGTTCTGTGTATACCACAAACAATATTTCACCAATAGAACCTATAGTTACAAAACGATCTTCATCTATACTATGTGTTTTATCGTATATTTCTATACGATTCTCATCCAAAAAGACTTTAGAAGCTATTTTAAAAGAAATTCCATGCTTTCGCATATTTATCTCCTCTTTATCCTCATCCCATTCAAAAATCAGAGACATATCCAGTTCCTCTTAAAGACTATTGATGATTTACTCTTATATCTTATCATCCCTCAGATTATGCTTCAATAAAAGAATTATAAGTATTTAAGAAATTTTTTATAAACTTTTATCGTATATACTCTTTAACTTCATACAACGACCTCAATATTTTCTCTGCCAACACCCTCATCTCCTCCGTCGGTTCCATCAGATCCGGCACCATAATAGGATGCATCCCTGCTGCATGTGCTGCCCTGATCCCATTATAAGAATCTTCTATCACATAACAATTTTCCGGTTTTGATTCCAGTCGTCTGCAAGCCTCCAGAAAAATATCCGGTTCCGGCTTACTCCGTTCCACCATATCTCCCCCGATAATCTGATCAAAATATCCCAGCAGCCCGCCATCTGAAATCTCCGAACGCACCAGTACCTCCCGGGTAGAACTGGCAAGCCCAATCTTAAATCCCCTCATCTTCAAATATTTCAAAAGCTCCTCAACCCCCGGCTTCTTTGCCAGTTTACCTCCGGAAGCATGACTGAAAAACACCTCTGCCATCTCCGCTTTATATTCCTCATACGGAAAATCTTCACCATAATGCTTCAGAAAAACCCCTTTACTTACAACACTGTTTGTTCCCAGACACTCATGACATGCCGCCTCAACTCCTGCGATTCCATGACGTTCTGCCACTTCTTTCCACGCTTGAAGCACAAGAATCTCCGAATCAAAAATCACTCCATCCATATCAAATATCACTGTATCAATTCCACTCGCCATAACTTTTGATCCTTTCCTCTTTCTCTCTATCAGCAGACTTTCTCAGGCAAAAATATCTTTGACGACAGTCTGATCGACTTATTCAAACCATATATAAGCCAGTAGTCTGACAATCTATTTTTTCATAATATAACCAATCGCATCACGAATCTGCGACACATAAACCAAGTTGATTCCTTCCACTTTTCCAACAGAAGACCTACACACTTCTGGCAGCACAACTGTTCCAAATCCCAGTTTTTTCGCCTCCTGCACACGCTGGCCTGCCATATTCACTGCGCGGATTTCACCACTCAGGCCAACCTCGCCAAACACCATCACATTATCAGGAATCACAATATCCTTCGCACTGGAAACAATCGCCAGACAGATCCCAAGGTCAATTGCCGGCTCTGTCATCTTCATTCCCCCGGCAATATTGACATAAGCATCCGATGCAGCCAGACGGAGTCCGACTTTCTTCTCAAGCACAGCCATAAGGAGATTCACTCTGTTAAAATCAGTTCCCACCGCTGTCCGCCTCGGAATCCCGAAATTACTCTGGCACACAAGTGCCTGAATTTCAACCAGAATCGGCCGGGTTCCTTCCATAGAACACGCCACAACAGAACCCGACGCATCCTCCGGTCTGCCATTCAGCATATATTCCGACGGATTCTTCACCTCCTCAAGACCTGTATTACACATTTCAAAAACACCAATCTCATTCGTAGATCCAAAACGGTTCTTTACTGCACGCAAAATACGGTAAGATGCGTGGCGATCTCCTTCAAAATAGAGCACGGTATCTACCATATGCTCCAGCACTCTCGGACCTGCCACATTTCCTTCTTTCGTCACATGACCTACAATAAAAATGGACACCCCCATCCCCTTTGCGATCTGCATAAGGATATTGGTAGATTCTCTCACCTGAGAGACACTTCCCGGTGCCGAACTTACATCTTCGTGAAACATAGTCTGAATGGAGTCGATTACAACCACATCCGGTTTTCTGCGCTCGATCACCTCACGTATCACTTCCAGGTTCGTCTCACATAAAAGCTGCATCTTATCCGTAAACTGCCCGATACGATTAGCTCTCAGCTTAATTTGTCTCAGAGATTCCTCGCCTGAAATATAAAGAACCGAAACCTGCTTCTCTGCCAGATTCCTGCACACCTGTAAAAGCAGCGTTGATTTTCCGATTCCCGGATCTCCTCCCACTAAAACAAGGGAGCCGGGGACGATACCGCCGCCCAGCACCCTGTCAAGTTCACCAATCTGAGTTGTCTGCCGTTCATCTTCTGACAGGCTGATGTCTTTAAGGATCACCGGTTCCTGCCTTTTTTCTGATGATTTCATTGCTCCAGAAGAGGATGGCTTCTTTGTGGAAACTGTCTCTTCCACAAAGGTGTTCCAGGACTTGCATCCCGGGCACTGCCCCATCCATTTTGCGGATTCATATCCGCACTCCTGGCAAAAATATACCGTCTTTTTATTTTTCAGCATTTTACAATCTTTACTTCTACTCTTGCAGCATTGCCAAGTTCCACGCTAAAGGAAAGTTTACCGCCCAGGTTTGTTTTCATCTTACCTGTGCTTGCCTGCTCAATAAATACTTCATATTCTGTATCCGGCTCCATCTCCACTGTGATCTGTGCATCTTCCGGTCCCTCTACATGGAAATCCATCTGAGCTTCACTCTGTGTAAGATTAAATACTGCTGTTCCCGGAACTGATTCGTAAACGAACATTCCGTTTCTCTCGAGCTTGGTAATCTCCTTAAAAGTTTTTACTTTATACATATCGCCCTGATGCTGATAGTCTGATAATTTAGACTTCTGTGCAAGCTCATAGTCACCAAAGCTGATTGCTCCATTCTCTTCTGTACGGATTAATTCTTTTACTACTGCCATTTCCTATGTCCTCCTAAGACTCTTTTGTTTGCCGCTCCACCGGTTCATCTGCCGATGCCGTACAGTTTTTCACTATCTCTGTACTTTTCCGACATTTTATGTGCTTATTATATAATACATTCACTTTTTTGACCAGTATCTCACTGATTTTTTTATACTAATTTCACAATTTCTGTGAATCATGTGAGTCCTCTGCTTTAATTGTAAATATCTGTCTGCTCAGAGATTTCTACTGTTTTTTCACTTCAAATGCAATCTCGTTTTTATGAAGTTTCACCTGTACACTATCTCCACGTTTTACTCTGCCTTCCAGAATCTCGTTTGCAAGCGCATCTTCTATCTTACTCTGAATTGCACGACGCAGCGGTCTGGCACCATATTTATTATCAGAACCTTTTTCTGCAATAAAATCTTTCACAGCATTTGTCACTGTAAGATGAATTTCCATCTGTTCTGCACATCGTTTCTCCAGTGTTTTAAGAAGCAATGTCACAATTTTCCGGATATCTTCTTTATTCAGCACATGGAACACCATGATATCGTCAATTCGGTTCAGGAACTCCGGTTTGAAAATCCGGCGCACTTCTTCCATCACACCGCCTTTCATTCGTTCATAGTCTTTCTTCTCATCATTATCAGACATGAATCCCAGACGTTTCGGTTCCATGATCGCCTGTGCCCCTGCGTTGGAAGTCATAATAATAATCGTCTGTTTGAAGTCGACTTTTCTTCCCTGTGCATCTGTAATATGACCGTCATCCAGCACCTGTAAAAGTATATTAAACACATCCGGATGTGCCTTCTCAATCTCATCAAAAAGCAATACACTGTACGGATTTCTGCGGACCTTCTCACTGAGCTGGCCGCCTTCTTCATATCCTACATATCCCGGAGGAGAACCGATCAGCTTGGAGACACTGTGTTTCTCCATATATTCGGACATATCTACACGAATCATCGCCTGTTCACTTCCAAAGACAGCTTCTGCCAGAGCCTTGGAAAGTTCTGTCTTACCAACACCTGTAGGTCCAAGGAAAAGGAAAGAACCAATGGGACGGTTCGGATCTTTAAGTCCTACTCTTCCCCGTTTCACTGCCTGCGCAACAGCTTTCACTGCCTCATTCTGTCCGATCACACGTTTATGAAGTTCTTTCTCCAGACGAGCAAGACGTTTGGTTTCTCCCTCTGTCAGTTTCTGAAGAGGAATCTTTGTCCAGTCAGAAATCGTCTCTGCAACAGCAGCTTCATCTACAACAAGTTTCTTCCTCTTATTTCTACGTTCAGTCTTAATGCGGATTTTCTCCATTTCGGCTTCCACTTCATTTTGGCGTACCTGTGCTTTTTTTGCGCGTTCAATATCTGCAGTCTTAACTGCCTGTTCTTTCTCCTCACGAAGTTCATTCAGTTCCAGTTCATATTGTTCCATTTCAGGTGCTGACTGATAACCCGCAAGCTGAACCTTTGATGCTGCTTCATCAATAATATCAATTGCCTTATCCGGAAGGAAACGGTCATTGATATATCTTTGTGACATTTTTACTGCTGCCTCAAGTGCCTCATCTTCAATCTTTACCCCATGATGTTTCTCATAATATGGACGCAGACCTTTAAGGATCTCAACAGTCTCCTCTGAAGATGGTTCTTCCACTGTCACAGGCTGGAATCTTCGTTCCAGTGCTGCGTCTTTTTCAATATATTTACGGTATTCCTCCAGAGTAGTCGCGCCGATAAGCTGAATCTCACCTCTGGAAAGAGAAGGTTTCAGGATATTAGAAGCATCCAGTGCTCCCTCCGCTCCACCTGCTCCGATGATGGTATGGATTTCATCAATGAACAGCAGAATTCCCTGATGTTCTTTTACTTCCTGGATCACATTCTTAATGCGTTCCTCAAATTCACCTCTGTATTTGCTTCCCGCAACCATGCCGGAAAGATCTAACACAACAAGACGCTTATCCTTCACTGTATCCGGAACCATTCCCATAACGATGCGCTGTGCAAGTCCCTCTACAATGGCAGTCTTACCTACTCCGGGTTCCCCTGTCAGACACGGATTATTCTTCGTACGTCTGCTCAGAATCTGAATCAGTCTGGTAATTTCTTTATCACGCCCTATCACAGGATCCAGTTTTCCCTCTGCTGCAAGCTGTGTCAGGTCACGACTGTACTGATCCAGCGTAGGGGTACTGGTCACTTTTTTGTTTCCCGCATTCCTTGCGTACTGAAATTCCTCTGCAATGGTATCATTGTCAAATCCCATAGCTGTCAGGATAGCCGCAAACAACTTCTGGATATTTACTCCCATTGTAAAAAGCAGTCTGGTCGCTACGCAGTCTGTCTCTTTCAGAAGCGAAAGCAACAGGTGCTCTGTTCCGCAAAGACATTCCATACTCTCAGCATCTTCCTTCGCCTGTTCAATGATCCTTCTTGCTCTCGGGCTGTACTGGGGATCTTTTGTTTCTGCTACCGCAGTATTGCCCTGAACCGGTGTAACCAGGCTGCTGATAAGTTCCCTGAGTTTTTCTTCTTCTACGTTAAATTCCTGCAGCACTTTTCCCGCAGTGCCTTCAGGTTCTTTCAAAAGACCTGCAAGAAGATGTTCTGTTCCGATATATCCATGTCCACAGGTTTTCGCAGTTGTCTTTGCCAATTTGAGGGCATTCTCTGCCTGTCTGGTAAATTGTCTCTCCATGTCCTCTCCTATCTGTTTTCATCATATTCGTCAAAAATCTCATCAATAAGCTGATGTACTTCCTCTCTGCTTACGCTCTTGCAACATCCTTTCGCAAGCGCCACCATGAGATTCTGTTTCAGTTCTTCCAATGCTTTCCGTTTATTTACATCAATAGAAATCACTGCACCACGTCTGCGGTCGATAGTGACAAATCCCTCCTGTCGCAACAGTGAATATGCTTTATTTACTGTATGCATATTTATCCCAACTGTATCTGCAAGCTGTCTCACTGATGGCAGTGTATCTCCCTCCTGCAGTCTTGACGTAGCAATCCCCATGATGATCTGATTGGTCAGCTGGATGTAAATGGCTTCATCACTGCTGAAATCTATTTCTATCATCATACGTTTTCTTCTCCTTTTTGTGTTACACATATCCTAGCACAAACCAACATTTTTTGCAACAGAAAGACGTATTGCTGTATTATTTTTCAAAACAAAAAGGGATGTACTGCCATGTTCTCACACAGCATGCACACCCTTTATCTTCTTTCTGTCAACTGAATTTCATCTACATGACTTGATTATTTTAAGCCAATGATCTTATTGAGCTGTTCTCTGTTCAGAACAAGGTTAAAGCCTAATGGATTAACTGCATAAGCCATTGCCTTATCGATTAACAGCTCCGGAAGTTTTGCAAACGGTACTTTCGCAATACGCAGCTTCTGACCTTTTGTAAACTTCTCAAGTTCCATAACGTCTGTAAATACAGGCTGGAGAATTTCTTCTTTTTTATTTTTGAGATACGGAATATTGATCTTCTTAGGATCTTCAGGATCTACATTCATAGCAACCAGATATTCGGATTTCTTCAGGTTTACGATCAGTTCTTCCTCAAGCTCACGAAGATTTCCATGCTGATCCTTCTCTACCGGACGGCGGGGTTCCTGCATAAAGTAAATGCCGGAAAGCTCCAGTGTAGGATTCAGAAGCGGTCTCTTAGCCGGCTCAATCTTGCTCATATCTGCCTGTTTTGCAACATCCGGAAGATCAATCTCAATTTTATCTTCACCGTCTACCCATACAACAGTGTTAACACCAATGGCATAAAAAGTACCATATAATCTTGGATAATCTTTCTTGGAAAATCTCATTCCCATAAGAAGAATCTTATCTTCAATCATCTTTTTGCCGAATTCCTTGATTCCCTCTTCTGTGGAAAAAATCCATGCCTGGTCATTATAAGTCTCTTCGTCACATTTCACATATGGCAGTTTGGTAGCCTGTGAGTATGCAACAAATACTGTCTCTCTGTTCTGTAATTCCTTGATTGCTTCTTCTTTGCTGATTCCCATTATTTTATCCTCTCTGTCTCATTTCTTTTATGATCTTTTTCATTTCCTTATCAACACGATAAGACTCTGTGATCTTCTGTAGTGATTTCTTATATGTAAATTCATCCAGTTTGTGACCGTCCTGCAAGTATGTCAGCATCTCATCCGGAAATGCCGCAAAATATACAGATACTGCCCACGCCACTGCCATCTTTGCATAATATCCCTGCTGAGTGATACTCTCCAGACGTCTGATACTCTCTTTCAAATATTCACGCTTCACAAAATGTCCCAGAAGCATGACTGCCGCAAATCTTGCTTCGTATTCTTTATTCGAAGTAAAATACGTTTCAATAAAATCCCAGTATTCTGTCTGGTATTTATCTGCATCTTTTAATGTACTGCAAAAACAGTCGCACACTGCCCAGTTATTAATGTCCGGCACAAATTTTGCCACATATGTTAAGCGTTCTTTGCATTCCATCTTTGCGTAAGCGCTCACCAGTCCACGAAGCATCGTTTCTTCATACCACTGGTCATCCGCCTGTTCAAACCATTCCTGCCAGTCCATACCAGAAAGCTGCTTTGCAAATTTTCGCAACACCGGAAGTCTGATTCCCATAACATTATCCACACCCGGCAGAAGATTGCTGTGAAAATCCCGATAACCGGTATCTTCATTCTCCTGCAGAAACTGGCGCACCATATGTGTCGTCACCTGAATCTCTTTCTGACTTTTCCTGTTCATAATATTTCTCCCATTACTGTGCATATGCTGAACAGTAACTTTCTCCTTGCTGTTTCTGCTACGTTACAATTCATCTCAATCTGTAACTTTGCTTTACAGTACTTTTCTATTTTATAACAGATTGCATGAAAAGTAAAGGAAATCGCTCGTATTATTTATGCAAAATAATTTATGTGGATTCTATCGTTCTTTCAAAAAATATTACATCGAGATCATTTTGGACAGAAGAAGTATCTGCCAACCATAAAACAGGAGACAAGAATGGGACTTTTATCCCAGCCTTGTCTCCTGTTTATTTTTAAACATCAATATTTTTTATGCTTCATCAATTGCTTTTCCAATATCATGGCGCATATATTTATTTGCGAATGTAATCCACTCTGTAGCTTCATATGCATTCTTTCTTGCTTCTTTTAAATCTTTGCCTGTCGCAGTGATTCCCAGAACACGACCGCCGTTAGTAACAATCTGGCCGTCTTTCAGTTTGGTTCCTGCGTGGAAGCAGTAATATCCGTCTTTGCCTTTGAAATTTTCAAAGCCGTACATTGGGATACCTTTTTCATATTTTACAGGATATCCATCACTTGCAAGTACTACGCACACTGCTGCATTATCCTCGAACTGAAGGTCTACCTGGTCCAGTGTTCCATTTACGCAAGCTTCCATTACTTCAATGATATCATTCTTCATACGTGGCAGGACTACCTGTGCTTCCGGATCTCCGAAGCGTGCATTATATTCCAGTACTTTCGGGCCATCTGCGGTAAGCATAAGACCAAAGAAAATGATTCCCTTAAACGGGCGTCCTTCTGCAGCCATTGCGTCCACTGTCGGCTGATATACATATTTCCTGCAGAATTCATCTACCTCTTCTGTGTAGAATGGACTCGGGGAGAAAGTTCCCATTCCGCCCGTATTCAATCCCTGATCACCGTCCTGAGCGCGTTTATGATCCTGTGCGGATGTCATTGTACGGATAGTTTTTCCATCTACAAATGATAACACAGAGACTTCACGTCCTGTCATAAATTCTTCGATGACCATGGTATTTCCGGCATTTCCGAATTTCTTATCTTCCATGATCTCTTTTACGCCATCTTCTGCCTCTTTCAGATCCTGACAGATCAGTACCCCCTTGCCGAGTGCAAGACCATCAGCCTTCAGGACAATTGGAAATCTGGCTTCTGTGCGGAGATATTCCAGTGCTTTCTCAGGATCATCAAAATTCTCATATGCCGCTGTGGGAATATTGTATTTTTTCATCAGATCTTTTGAGAACGCTTTGGAGCCTTCAAGGATAGCTGCATTCTTTCTCGGGCCAAAGACTTTCAGGCCACGTGCTTCAAATACATCTACCACACCGCCAACCAGAGGATCATCCATACCGATAATGGTAAGATCGATTGCTTTCTCCTGAGCAAAATCAGCAAGTTTCTCAAACTCCATAGCACCGATATCTACACATTCTGCAAGTTCTGCAATCCCTGCATTTCCAGGTGCACAATAAATTTTATCCACTTTCGGACTCTTTGAAACACTCCATGCAATGGCATGTTCTCTTCCACCGCTGCCTACGATCAAGACTTTCATTTTATTTTTGCTCCTTTATCTACTCTTCTGTATCAAATTCCTCTGTTTCTACTCTTCCATCCACCACTTTCACTTTGTCATTGGCAATAAGATTGATAGCTTTCGGAAGAATCTTCCACTCCGCTTTCTCCATAACACGTCTCTGAAGAACTTCCGGGGTATCATCAGATTTAATCTTTACGGCCTTCTGAAGAATGATCGGACCTGTATCTGTACCTGTGTCAACAAAATGTACGGTCGCACCTGTCACACGTACGCCTCTTTCCAGAGCTTTCTCATGTACATGCAATCCATAATAGCCCGCTCCACAGAAAGACGGAATCAGTGACGGGTGGATATTGATGATCTTATTTGGATACGCTTCCACGATCATTGGAGGAATAGCCACAAGAAATCCTGCTAGAACAATAAGCTCTACGCCACTTTCTTTCAGCTTCGCAAGAAGTGCCCTGTGAAATTCTTCTCTGTTCTCAAACTGTTTTGGGGAAATACATACAGCTTCTATGTTGTGATTCTTTGCTCTCTCTAGCGCATAAGCCTTCGGATTATTGCTGATAACCAGAGAAACTTCTGCATTTGTAATCTTTCCACAGTCAATGGCATCCAGGATAGCCTGCAGATTCGTGCCGCCTCCTGAAACCAGTACACCGACTTTTAACATAAAGTCACTCCCTTTTCACCATCTTCGATACGTCCTACTACGTACGGAGTGTCACCTGCTGCTTTGATCGCTTCCATTGTTTTGTCCACATCTGCTGCATCTACAGCAAGGATCATTCCAAGTCCCATGTTATAAGTATTGTACATCATCTGTTCATCAATATTGCCTTTTTCAGCAAGAAGTTTGAAGATTGGAAGTACCGGATAGCTGTTCTTTTCCACAACTGCACGTGTTCCCTCTTTAAGCATACGCGGAATATTTTCATAAAAACCGCCGCCTGTGATATGACTGCATGCGTGCACACGAACTCCGGCATTTTTAATGCTCTTTAATGCTTTTACATAGATTCTGGTTGGTGCCAGAAGTGCTTCACCAAGTGTTGTTCCAAGTTCTTCATAATAAGTATCAAGAGATTCCTTTGTCATATCAAAAACTTTACGGACAAGAGAAAATCCGTTACTGTGAACCCCTGTGGATGCCATACCGATCAAAACATCTCCTGCTTTCAGTTCTTCACCTGTGATCATCTCTTTTTTATCGCAGACACCTACCGCAAATCCAGCCAGGTCGTAATCTTCCTCCGGCATCAGGCCCGGGTGCTCTGCAGTCTCTCCGCCAATGAGAGCAGCCTCAGACTGAAGGCAGCCTTCCGCAACGCCCTTTACGATATCCGCGATCTTCTCCGGATAGTTCTTTCCGCATGCGATGTAGTCGAGGAAGAACAGCGGTTCTCCGCCGGCACATGCGATATCGTTCACACACATGGCAACGGCATCAATGCCGATGGTGTCGTGTTTATCAAGAATCATGGCGAGCTTCACCTTGGTTCCGCATCCGTCTGTACCGGAAAGCAGTACCGGCTCTTCCATCTCTTTGATCTTTGCAAGAGAAAACGCACCGGAAAATCCAC
>ERZ773217.2737-NODE-2737-length-11058-cov-3.644461_pt1 | contig 11058 bp, 7 predicted proteins | sample MGYA00580995_ERZ773217 | MGnify/ENA primary metagenome ERZ773217 (study PRJEB29015, sample SAMEA2737772) | human gut metagenome | biome: human gut; feature: human-associated habitat; material: faeces | place: China | collected 2012 ...
GAATGACTGGTGGTTTCATGCCAAGAAGATGGCCGGTTCGCATGTGGTCGTGAAGTCTAAGGACGGAGAACTGCCGGATCATATCTTTGAGATTGCGGGACAGCTTGCCGCTTATTATTCCAAAGGACGTACTGCCCCTAAGGTGGAGATTGATTATATCCAGAAGAAGCAGGTGAAAAAGCCTGCAGGGGCGAAGCCCGGATTTGTGGTTTATTATACAAATTATTCGCTGATGGCTGAGCCGTCATTAAAAGGAGTCAGGGAAGTCTGATCATACTGTTGTATAGTTACAAATATTAAAAGAATTGCGGGAGCTGCTTTGCAGCGGAGTAAGTAATTCATTGATGTCAGGTCAGGGGTGAAATACCTTTTGACCCTGACATTATATAACAATAATTAAGGAGAATTTCTTTTTATGAGTATTTTGAATGTTGAACATCTGACACATGGTTTCGGAGACAGGGCGATTTTTAATGATGTGTCTTTCCGCCTGTTAAAGGGCGAGCATATTGGACTGGTTGGTGCCAACGGGGAAGGTAAATCTACTTTCTTTAATATTGTAACCGGAAAGCTGATGCCGGATGAGGGTAAGATTGAATGGGCAAAGAATGTACGTGTCGGCTATCTGGACCAGCATTCTGTCCTTTCTCAGGATATGTCCATCCGTGACGTGCTGAAGTCTGCGTTCTCTTATCTCTTTGAGATGGAGGAAAGAATGAATGAGATCTGTGACTCTCTTGGCACTGCTTCTCCTGAGGAGATGGATACTCTGATGGAGGAGCTGGGAACTATTCAGGATACCCTTACCATGCATGATTTCTATGTGATCGATGCAAAGGTGGAGGAAGTTGCCAGAGCTCTGGGGCTTCTGGATATCGGACTGGAACGTGATGTTACAGATCTAAGCGGCGGTCAGAGAACCAAGGTCCTGCTTGGCAAGCTGCTTCTGGAGAAACCGGATATCCTGCTTCTGGACGAGCCTACCAACTATCTGGATGAAGAACATATCGAATGGCTGAAGCGTTATCTGCAGGATTATGAGAATGCATTTATCCTTATCTCCCACGATATTCCATTTCTGAATTCTGTTATCAATCTGGTTTATCATATGGAGAATCAGGAACTGAACCGTTATGTCGGGGATTATGATCATTTCCAGGAAGTATATGAGGTGAAGAAGGCTCAGCTTGAGGCTGCTTACAGACGCCAGCAGCAGGAAATCAGTGAACTGAAGGATTTCGTCGCAAGAAATAAGGCAAGGGTTTCTACAAGAAATATGGCAATGTCCAGGCAGAAGAAGCTGGATAAGATGGATGTGATCGAGCTTGCTGCCGAGAAGCCGAAGCCGGAATTTCATTTTAAATATGGACGTACTCCGGGGAAATATATCTTCGAGACGAAAGATCTGGTTATTGGTTATAATGAACCTCTTTCCAGACCTGTTACTCTCTCTATGGAAAGAGGAAATAAGATCGCGCTGGTTGGTGCAAACGGTATCGGTAAGACAACTTTACTGAAGAGTATTCTGGGGTTGATCCCGTCTCTGAAGGGTTCCTGCGAACTTGGGGAGAATCTTCAGATTGGATATTTTGAGCAGGAAGTAAAGGGTGATAACAAGACTACCTGTATTGATGAGATCTGGGCAGAGTTTCCGTCTTATACTCAGTATGAGGTGCGGTCTGCTCTCGCCAAATGCGGTCTGACTACCAAGCATATTGAAAGTCAGGTACGTGTACTGAGTGGCGGGGAGCAGGCGAAGGTGCGTCTGTGTAAGCTGGTGAATAAAGAAACGAACATTCTGCTTCTGGACGAGCCTACCAATCATCTGGATGTGGATGCAAAAGAAGCTTTGAAGCAGGCATTGATCGAATATAAGGGAAGCATTCTCCTGATCTGCCATGAACCGGAGTTTTACCGCGATGTGGTTTCTCAGGTATGGGACTGCAGTAAATGGACTACAAAAGTATTATAATAATTGGTACATGAAGGGTTATTACAAATGAGTAAATCAAAAACTGTGGATCTGACTTCCGGTCCGATCCTGAAAACTCTGGCAGAGCTGGCACTGCCTATCATGATTTCTTCCATGCTGGGAACAGCATACAGTATTATGGATATGGCATGGATCGGACTGCTTGGTGCAAAGGCGGTTGCAGGCGTGGGAGTAGGCGGAATGTATGTCTGGCTCTCCCAGGGGCTTGCATCCCTGTCAAGAATGGGCGGACAGGTAAATACAGCCCAGGCATGCGGGCGCAAAGATTATGACCAGGCACGTTCCTATGCTGCCGGTTCTCTGCAGCTCACTGCACTGTCCGGCATTTTGTTTGCTGCTGTCTGCGTTATTTTCATACAGCCTCTGCTGGGATTTTTTAATCTGACCGACGCAGAAACTTATACTGCTGCCAGATCTTATACATTAATTACCTGTGGACTGATCCTTTTTTCTTATCTGAATCTGACGCTGACCGGACTCTCAACTGCACAGGGAGATTCCCGCACTCCCCTGCTTGCAAACTTTATCGGGCTTGCCGGAAATATGATCCTGGATCCACTGCTGATCCTTGGCATCGGACCTTTCCCGAGGCTGGAGGTTGCCGGAGCCGCTATTGCGACAGTAAGTTCACAGATTCTGGTTTTTGTAGTGATGGTTCTGCGTATCCGGCATTCCAGACTGGAGCCAAATGTTTTACAGCATCTGAATCTGCTGTCTGTTTTTCCAAAAGAATATTATAAGCACATCTTCAGAATCGGATTTCCCACAGCTATACAGGGAAGCATTTACTGCTTCATCTCCATGGTCCTGACCCGTATGGTTTCCGGTTATGGTGCTGCCGCTATTGCAACGCAGCGTGTTGGCGGACAGATTGAATCCGTATCCTGGAATACTGCTGATGGTTTTGCTTCAGCACTGAATGCTTTTATTGCCCAAAATTACGGTGCACGAAAAAAAGACCGTATCCGTAAAGGTTACAGTCTGTCATTTCGCGTTCTCACAATTTGGGGCCTGTTTGTCACTGCAGCTTTTGTCTTTCTTCCGGAGCCAATTGCAAGATTATTTTTCCACGAAAGAGAAGCGCTGGACACTGCTGTCAATTATCTGGTCATTATCGGATTCAGTGAAGTCTTTATGTCCATTGAGCTGATGACAGTGGGCGCATTATCAGGACTTGGACGCACCAGATTATCCAGTACGATCAGTGTGATCCTGACAGGCTCACGAATCCCGCTGGCATTGATCCTGACACATGCGGGAATGGGATTAAATGGTGTATGGTGGGCGCTTACAATCTCTTCTATCGTGAAGGGAATCGTGTTTACACTGACATTCCGGCATATCAGCAGGCGGTTGCCTGAAAAGGTCTAAAAATACAGCTGGCAAACTCAAAAGAGGACTGTTCAGAAAAATTTCTGTCAGTCCTCTTTTTACTGTTTCTATTATTTCGCAACAAAGTTTACAATCTTGTTCGGTACATAAATCTCTTTGATAAGGTTCTTACCTTCCAGGAAGGAAGCAATTCTCTCGTCTGCTTTGGCGATCTCGAATGCTTTTTCTTTTTCACATCCGTTAGGGATTACGATTGTTCCTCTTACTTTACCGTTTACCTGTACACCGATCTCAACAGTCTTGGCAATTGTTTTGCCTTCATCGTATTTCGGCCATTCGGAAACTGCCAGTAAGCCTTCACCTCCGATAAATTCCCAGATTTCTTCGCAGATATGTGGTGCAAACGGGCTAAGCAGTTTGATAAAGATGGTAAGGTCATCTTTGCTTAAGTGTCCTTCTGCTGTAATCTCATTAATGAGTGTCATCAGGCTGGCGATTGCTGTATTGAATTTCAGGTTCTCGATATCAGAAGAAACTTTCTTGATGGTACGGTGGAGTTTCATCTCCAGTTCATCAGATACAGATTCTTCAGAAAGGATATCTGTCAGACCTGCAACACGGTCCAGGAACTTCTTACAGCCCTTTACAGAGTTCTCGCTCCATGGTGTAGCTGCGCCATAGTCACCCATAAACAGCACATAGGTACGAAGAGTATCTGCACCGTATTCTTCTACAATATCCAGCGGGTCAACTACATTACCCTTGGATTTACTCATTTTATCTCCGTCCGGTCCGAGGATCAATCCCTGGATGGAACGTTTTGCGTATGGTTCCGGTGTATTTACTACGCCAAGATCATACAGGAAATGATGCCAGAATCTGGAGTAGATCATATGTCTGGTAACGTGTTCCATACCACCATTGTACCAGTCAACAGGCATCCAGTATTTCAGTTTGTCCATATCTGCCAGTGCATTTGCATTGTGCGGATCTGTATATCTTAAGAAATACCAGGAAGATCCTGCCCACTGAGGCATGGTATCTGTCTCACGCTTCGCCGCAGCACCACATTTCGGGCATGTGCAGTTTACGAAAGAATCAATCTTTGCAAGTGGGGACTGTCCGTCTTCACCCGGCTCGAAGTCCTTTACATCCGGCAGGCGCAGCGGAAGTTCATTCTCCGGAACTGCCACAACACCGCAGTTCGGACAGTGGATAAGCGGGATTGGCTCACCCCAGTATCTCTGGCGGTTGAATGCCCAGTCTTTCATCTTATACTGAACACCGGCTTTACCGATTCCTTTTTTCTCCAGTTCTTCCAACATACGCTCAATAGAATCTTTCTTCTTTGCATATCCGTTCAGGAAATCGGAGTTTACCATTTCGCCGTCGCCTGTATAGGCTTCTTTGGAAATATCTCCGCCTTTGATAACTTCGATAATGTCGATGCCGAATTTCTTCGCGAAATCATAATCACGCTGGTCGTGAGCAGGTACTGCCATGATAGCACCTGTACCATATCCCATCATTACATAGTCAGCAATGTAGATCGGGATTTTCTTACCGTTAACCGGGTTGATTCCCTCAAGTCCCTGGATTCTCACACCTGTTTTATCTTTTACAAGCTGAGTTCTCTCAAACTCTGTTTTCTTTGCACACTCATTACGATATGCAGTGATCTCATCCATGTTTGTGATTTTATCTGCATATTTGTCAATGATCGGATGTTCCGGTGCGATTACCATGAATGTTACACCAAACAGAGTATCCGGTCTGGTTGTATAGATTTCAAGTTTCTCATCGATTCCGTCAACATCGAAGTTAACGAAAGCACCTTTTGATTTGCCGATCCAGTGGATCTGCTGCTGTTTTACATTATCCGGATAATCTACATCTTTCAGACCTTCCAGAAGCTTATCTGCATACTGGGTGATCCTTAAATACCATACATCTTTGGATTTCTGAACAACATCGCTGTGGCAGATATCACATTTACCGCCCTGGCTGTCTTCATTGGAAAGGACTACTTTACAGTGCGGGCAGTAGTTAACCAGTGTTCTGTCTCTGAATACAAGACCTTTTTCGAACATTTTCAGGAAAATCCACTGTGTCCATTTGTAGTAGTCTTCATCTGTTGTATCGATCACACGGTTCCAGTCAAAGGAAAATCCAACTTTCTTTAACTGGTTTGAGAATCTCTTGATGTTCTCATCTGTGATAATACGTGGATGTGTTCCGGTCTTTACTGCGTAGTTCTCTGTCGGGAGACCAAATGCATCAAATCCGATCGGGAAAAGTACATTATAGCCTTCCATACGACGTTTTCTGGAAATAACCTCCAGACTGGAATATGCTTTGATATGTCCTACGTGCATACCGGCACCGCTTGGATATGGGAACTCTACCAGACCATAGAATTTAGGTTTGTCACTGTTATCTTTGGCTTCGAAGACTTTGGCTTCTTCCCATTTTGCCTGCCACTTAGGCTCGATCTTTTTAAACAAGTATTTCATCTCTATACTTCCTCCAACATTTTGCTGTATGTGAACTACCCGGCAACAGAGTTACCAGGGCATCTGACTTAAGGCGAGATACCGTCTTTTTCAGGGTGCGTCCATGACACCACTACTGTTTGCTCCACTGAGCTACACAGCTGCTTTTATTATTTCCGGCGGTTTCAGTCCGATTATGGACATCTTATCCTAAAAATTTATTTTAATTCAACAAAGGCTGTTTGTCAATGTAACGTTTCGCAGTATCTAGTATTTTTGCTTTAAAAATGGCACTTATTTCGTATTTTCGAGTAATACACCACTAGAGTGTGTCTGAAAAATCATTCCCGCAAATTGTGACGCACATCTTGCAGAAAGCCTTTTTCAGATACACTCTAGTTCTGTCAACAAAACGTAAAAAACAGGACATTCCGCATCTCTGCAAAATGTCCTGCCATTTTTATTTCACTATATTTTAATTACTGCGCTAACACAAATTACTGCTCTGTCAGTAATTACCCTTTTCTTATTCTTCAGCTTTATCCACTTTGCTTGCTCTTGCTTCAATCTCTTTTGCCTGGATATCGTTCGGAGCCTGCTCGTAGCGTGCAAATTCATAGGAGAATTCTCCGCTTCCACCTGTCATAGAACGAAGATCTGTGGAATATCCATAAATCTCAAGCTGTGGAACATCTGCCTCAATAATGGTATTGCCCTGATGATCAGGAGTCATACCAAGAACACGGCCACGACGTTTGTTCAGGTCGCCCATAACATCACCGGTAAATTTATCCGGAACAGTTACTTTCATAGATACGATTGGCTCTAAGAGTACAGGTGATGCATCCATAAAGCCTTTCTTAAATGCAAGAATCGTTGCCATCTTGAATGCCATTTCTGAGGAGTCTACCGGATGATAAGATCCATCATATAAGGTAGCTTTCACACCAACTACAGGATATGCAGCCAGAGGTCCTTTTAATACGCATTCCTGAAGCCCTTTCTCAACTGCCGGGAAGTAGTTCTTCGGAACTGCACCACCAACTACAACCTGTTCAAATTCATAAGGTGTCTCCAGATCGCCTGATGGCTCGAAACGCATCTTAACATGTCCATACTGTCCATGTCCACCGGACTGTTTCTTATGTTTGCCTTCTACATCTGCATTCTTACGGATCGTCTCACGGAACGGAACCTTCGGTTTGCTCAGCTCAACATCTACTTTGTAGCGTTCTTTTAATTTATTCATAACGATATCGAGATGCTGATCACCGATACCATAGATAAGGCTCTGACGGTTTGCACTGTCATTTACTACACGAAGTGTCTTGTCTTCGCTCATCATCTTCGCTAGTGCCTGGGAAATCTTATCCTCATCACCCTTCTTCACTGCTTTAAATCTCTTGCAGGTATATGGTGTGGAAAGGAGTGCCTTCGGATAAAGAATCGGATTTGCTTTTGTCGCAAGGCTGTCACCAGTCTGTACGCTGTTTAATTTGGCAATTGCACCAATATCACCGGCATGAAGTTCCGGAACCTCGATCGGTTTGGATCCTTCAAGTACATATAATTTATTCAGACGTTCTTCTTCGCCTTTCTCTACGTTTAATAAAGTGTCATCGGATTTGATAACACCGGAGCATACTTTAATAAGAGAATATTTGCCAAGGAACGGGTCTGCAATTGTTTTCCACACATATGCGGATTTCACTTTCGTGAAGTCGTAGTTTGCTTCGAAGATCTCATTTGTCTTCTGAGCGATTCCGTTGCAGGAGCGTTTGTCCGGGCTTGGGAAATATCCGCAGATATCATCCAGTAAGTTGGATACACCGCGAAGATTGATCGGTGAGCCCATGCATACAGGTACGATAGATGCTTCCTGTACGTTCATTGCAAGTGCTGCGGAAACCTCTGTTACCGAGAATGTATCACCTTCAAAATAACGGTCCATGAATTCCTCGCTGGTCTCTGCAACAGATTCCATAAGGATATCGTGATATTTCTCCAGATATTCATCCAGGTATTCAGGAATCGGGCATTCCTCTTTCTTACCTTTATCTATGTACTTACGTCCTGCCTGTTTTACAACATTTACATATCCTACAAATTTGCCGTCTTCACGAATCGGGAAGTGAAGCGGTGCGATCTTCTTGCCGTAGAGTTCAGTGAGCTGTTCTACTACTTTACGGTAGCTGACATCATCTACGTCCATATCTGTGACAAAGATCATTCTCGGAAGTTTATATTTCTCACATAAGTTCCATGCCTTCTGTGTTCCAACCTGAACGCCTGCTTTACCGGAAACTACAATGATCGCTGCATCTGCTGCGCTTACTGCTTCTTCTACTTCGCCTACGAAATCGAAATATCCGGGAGTATCCAGCACATTGATCTTTACCTTATCCCACGGTACCGGGATCAATGTGGTAGAAATGGAAAAATGTCTCTTAATCTCTTCTTTGTCATAATCGCTGACAGTATTTCCGTCTTCTACTCTTCCGAGACGGTTAGTCATTCCTGCTAAGTAAGCCATTGCTTCTGCCAGTGTAGTTTTGCCAGCACCCCCATGACCTAAAAGGACTACATTTCTAATTCGGTCAGTTCTAAATACATCCATGTTGCGTACCTCCCTGTTTGTCTGTTATGTTATTGCCGCCTGCAACGTCCGCAGCAACGATATGGCTATATATTACTAAATTTTTTTATATTTTTCAAGTATTTTATGAAATTTTAACATCTTTTTTTGTGAACTTCTTGTAAATTGATGAGCATTTTATATATTTTCAGTAATTTTCACGGATTTCGACTGTGAATTTTATCTCAAGTGCGCAGCTGGCTGACTGATTTTGATTGTACGAATATTTATAGTGCATTGTTTTTTTCAGTTGACTATAGCAATCCTCGTAACCGGAGCGTGTTTGAGACAGTTCAGCAGAGTGTGAAAGACCGTGGAGATATCTTCATATGATACGGCGTTCGCTTTGTCGCTTTAAATTATTTATGTATAAAAGTGCCGTATGAATTGACTTTTCAAATCATATCCTTTAAAATAGTAAATTATGAAATCATGTAACTGTTCCGTATTTTCACAGTTACGAATAATGTTACCTGAAAGGATGCAAAAACCACTATGAAAACTATCGGTTTTATCGGTCTCGGACTGATTGGCGGATCAATTGCCAAGGCCATCCGAAAATACCATGAAGACTACCGACTTCTTGCTTATGATCAGGATCGGGAAACACTTGCTGCAGCAGTAAGCAGCAATATGATCGATGCTGTATGCGAAGAACATGATGAACGTTTCAGGAGCTGCGATTATATTTTCCTGTGTGCTCCTGTAGAATTTAATGTAAAATATCTTGAATATTTCAAAGACAATATCGGTCCTGACACGATCCTCACAGATGTTGGAAGTGTCAAGGGCATTATCCATAAAGAAGTAGAACGTCTTGGAATGGAATCCCGTTTTATCGGAGGTCATCCAATGGCCGGTTCTGAGAAGACCGGATTCGAAGCTTCCAGTGACCGTCTGATTGAGAATGCTTACTATATTATTACTCCGGGCGGTGAAGTTGCACTGGAACGCCTGACAGATTTCACAGAGATGATTTCTTCCCTTGGTGCGATCCCGATGGTCCTTACAAGTGAAGAACACGATTTCATCACTGCCGGAGTCAGCCATCTGCCTCATATTATTGCTTCTGCACTGGTAAATCTTGTCAATATGCTGGACAGTGATCAGGAATACATGAAAACGATTGCAGCCGGAGGTTTCCGTGATATCACACGTATTGCTTCTTCTTCTCCAATTATGTGGGAGCAGATCTGTGTAGAAAATAATCAGAATATCTCCAATGTTCTGGATGACTACATCCGCCTGCTGGTTCAGATCAAATGTTTTGTGGATAACAAGGACTCCAGGAGTCTGTATCAGATGTTTGCAAGTTCCAGGGATTACCGTGATTCTATTGATGTGGTAGACAATGGTCTGCTAAAAAAAGCTTATGTCCTGTATCTTGATATTGCGGATGAGGCCGGCGGTATTGCTACGATTGCCACTATCCTTGCGATGGAGAAGATCAGCATTAAAAATATCGGCATCATTCACAACCGTGAATTCGAGGAAGGTGTCCTCAAAATTGAATTCTACGACGGAATCTCTATGGAAAAGGGTGCCGCACTCCTTAAAAAAAGAAATTATATTGTCTACGAACGCTAAACAGATCACCCTTTGACATTCATTTCAAAAATATTTTGTCAAAAGCAGATTGCTATAAATAGCTGCAGGGAAATACAGAAATATTATAAAAACAGGCAGGAATCAGATATAGATACTTCTTAAAGGGTGACAATTTCAAAGATCATACAAGAGATGACCAATACAAAAATTCAGATTTTTATAGAAATTATCCAATGGCGGCATCAGATTACATCTCAGATGTACAAAATGAACAATCTGAGAAAACTAAAAACAGTTTTTTTGAAAATCAAAAAACAAAGATTAAAAATATTTCAAAAAACAAAATAAAGCTGAAAAAAGTGAAAAATGCCACGGGATATAAGATACAATATTCCCTAAATAAGAAATTTAAGAAAAAAGTACGAACAATAAAAACAAAGAAAACAACCTACAAAATAAAGAAACTAAAAAAGGGAAAAACCTATTATATACGCTATAAAGCGTACAGAAATAGCTCAGAAGGACAGGTTAGTACAGACTGGTCAAAGACAAAAAAAATAAAATTGAAAAAATAAAAACAATAAAGAGGACTAAGAAATGATAAAAAAGTCCTCTTTTTTTTACATAAAAACGAAAATCAATAAAAACATTTCAAATACTTGTGAAAATGCACAAAATAAAAACAATTTCACCCCTTATAATGTTTGAAAATGCACAAAAAAGGTGCTAAACTGTCATTAGTACATTTATTCGGGTTATCGAAGATAAATCGTAATTATATTCAAAAGGGAAGGGAGATAAGAAGAAATATGAAAAGAATGAAAAAAGTACTATCTATTGTATTATCGCTTGCAATGATTTTGACTTCAATTACAGTATACAATACGAAAACAGCAAAAGCGGATGGATTGTTTCCATTTAAATATGGACAAATTGACAGAGGTGAGTTTATAGTTGGAGCCAATCAAATAAATGTTGTATTTTCATGGGATAGAAATACATATCCTGTGGGTCAATATACTTTTAAAGTATATTACGAAAATAATCAAATAATTTCA
>ERZ773217.2761-NODE-2761-length-10978-cov-5.219720_pt1 | contig 10978 bp, 10 predicted proteins | sample MGYA00580995_ERZ773217 | MGnify/ENA primary metagenome ERZ773217 (study PRJEB29015, sample SAMEA2737772) | human gut metagenome | biome: human gut; feature: human-associated habitat; material: faeces | place: China | collected 2012 ...
ATAGACCCTTATAGGGTCAAAGCAAGCCACCGGCTAAGCCGGTGGTCTTGACTGTCAGTGTGAAATTTTTATAGATGTGGAATAAAAAGTTGATTAGTGTTTACGTAATGATTCTAAATAGGTACAAACGATGCCATGTGCATAGTGAAGTAGAGAATATCGATGTTCCTGTAAACACCAATCGTAAGTAAGACCACGCTCTAAAGAAGCAATTTTTTCGCTGATTTCTGTATAAGATTCTGATGAAATAATTTCTCCTGAATCAAGGCCTTCTTTTACAAGTTGATTAAGAATTTGGTAATACCGACGTTTGGGGTTTAGGATGTATCTAGTGCCTTGTGTCATGACTTGAAGTCCATATAGTGTTTGAAAAAAAGAAATATATGGGGAATGCTCCAGGTTGCTTAAAATAAATTCATCGAATGTAATTAATTTGTCGACCGCACTTAAATTAGAAGGAAGAGATTTCAACCATTCGTCATAATCATTATCGAAGAAATAGGCAAGACTAAATATAAGATCTTCTTTTCCTCTGAAGTGATGATAAAAAGAACCTCTAGATGTTTGAGAACGTTCTATAATTTCATTAACAGTTGTTGCATCATATCCTTTTTCCAAAAATAATTCCCAGGCAGCGCTTATTAATTGTTCTTTTATAGTAGTGTTTATTGCTTTTTTTCTCATAAAATAAATATCCTTTATTACTCGTTATATTTCATTATTATATCACGAAAACCGTAAGGGATACAAGTCTTGACAGTTTATAAATAGATTGCTAAAATTATAACAAAATAAGTAGAATGCAGTACGGAATAAGGTACGATTCAAGAAAATGAATGAGAGAAAGGAGTGTTTATGTGGAGAAACAGAAAAAAATTCAACTCCCAAAAAAGATGGGAAAAACAGAGAGAAATCGCTTGATTGAATTTGCTCTTTTAAAAGGTTTTCAATCTGTATCAGCTGAATTTCCGGTTGTTTCTACAACAGAAGGAGAGGAAGTTCCAGAGAGTTTTTCGCAATATGAATTGCAACTTAGGAATATAGAAGCACCGGAAGATTATGTGTCAGCCACAAAAAGTGCAAAGCAGATTCCGGATTTAGACTGGAGAAAGAAAAAAGGATTAGAAGCTGTATTTGAAAAAGGAGAGTTTTTAAAAGATAATAATTTGGATATGCTTCCAGATAGTTTGGATATGAAAATTATTCTTCCAGAGAATGCAGATGAATCTATGGTCATTGCCGCATGTAATATAGCATTTCGCTTTGGTATGGAAACAACGGGGTATGAAGGAATGATAGTTGCAGATGAATCCTATACTGGAAATGCGTTTGTAATAGAAGAGAGCGATGAATGTAGAGTTCGCTTCGATAAGCAAGATCATCGTACAATTGTATATTTATCAGGAAAAGGAAAAGAATTAGAAGTCTTTTCAGCATGGCTTTGTGAAAAATTCCCGTTACTTCCGAATGCGGAAAGATGGACGGATAGACTGATGGAATTAACGGATAGTTTTTCTATGAAAAATCTAGACGGCCAACTTAGTTACCTGAAAGCATTTCAGAAAGAACTGGGAGACTCGGTGACAGCTTACGTTTCACCGGAGATTTCTTCCGTTAAAAAGGGGATAGAAAAGGAATTTCCCAATGTTTTATTTGAAAACTACAAAGGAATGAAAAAAGTATATGAAAAAGAATATGATATTCCTTGGGAAGTAGATGTTTGTAAGGAAATTTTAGAAAGTAAAGTATATCCACTTTTAAGAAATGGGGATAAAGTAAAAGTTTATGCTGCTTTAAGTGAAGAAATGGATGTTAGAATGGCGTTGAAACAGAATATTAATCAACGACTAGAAGAAAAAGGAGCAAAACTTTTAGATGCGGAAATTCTTTGTGCATATAAGCAAGGATTTTCGTGGATTGATGAAATTATTATTCCTAAATTGCTAAATGAAAAGGTGGGAAAACTTCATATTGCATTTAGACCGTTTTTACCAGAAGGGCAAACAGAATGGTTGGATGAAAACGGTGCAACACCTTCATATACCAATATAGATTTCAGTAATCCGGATAAATGGTATGACTTGCCAATCCGCTATTTGCAAGAACTTTATCCAATTGTAGATATTATTGAATCGAAACTAGGAATAGAAAAAGATAATATTGTATTTTCTGTATATGAAGGAGAAAAAGACTGTACATATTATTTGGAAGCAGAAGATATAAATGGAAATACTATTTTAGAAGAAGATTATCTTGCGATAAATGCAGAAAGACCTTATTTAGATGCATTTCCGGAGATGGGGAAAGTGCATCCGGCAACAGGATATGTGAAAGTTTACTTGAATGGTCAAGAAGTTTTAAATGAGCGTGTGCGAACAGATGTGGAATGTATATGGGAAATATATCAAAAAGAAGTTTTGGCAGACTTACAAAAGTTCATTGAAGGAAAATTGGGCGAACATATTTGCTTGGAAACTCAACCGTTTTTCTCAAGACTATCTTTAGAGGTGGTTGCAAGTGAACCGGATTATAAACTCCCGTGTAGAGAAGATTTGATTTCCACTTTAGATGCATTGCATGAGGATATGTATTTTGTAGGAACGGATTTCTTTAAAAATTATGGGGTTAGACATTCAGGTGAAATGTTAGATGCACCAGGGTTAATTCTTCCGATTTTGAAAAAAGGAACTGGTAAGCCGTATTTTAAAGTGACATTATACGATATCATGGCAGAAAAACCAATGTTAGTTTCTGCGCAAAAAGAAATCACATCTTTTGCAAACCGTCAGGATATAGATATTTACATGGATTCTTTAACGTATGAATCCGATAAAATAACTGCGCATATTTGTGTGGATGGAGGAAATGCTAAAGTAGCGGAAGCATATGCTTTACTGTTTAACAAAGGGATTTTATCTTCGTGTAAAGGATATGCAGAAGTTGATATAGTGCAACTTGATGTGGATGGTCAGATTTTTGAGATGTATGTGCCGGAATATGAAGAACAGGCAAAAGATCTAGACATTAGAGAAATTGATTTATTGGAACATACATTGATTGGATATGATCAGTATTTAGAGATTATAAAACAGTTAAAGAGAGTTGAAGGAATTTCTGTCTATAAGACTGCAACTTCATATGCAGGTAGAGATATTTATGCGATTGAACTTTTACCTAAATGTAAAGGGTATATTTCAAGGACAAAGAGAATTAATCTGTTGCCATCAGAAATTATTAATTCTAGACATCATGCAAATGAGGTTTCAAGTACAAATTCAGCATTTATACTCTTGAAAGAAATTCTTACAAATGAAAAGTATAAGGATTTGTCAGAAAAACTTAATTTAGTGATTGTACCGATGGAAAATGTAGATGGGACAGCAATACATTATGAATTGCAGAAAGAAAATCCATACTGGAAATTTCATGTTGCAAGGTTTAATGCGATTGGAAAAGAATTTTACCATGAACATTTTAAAGAGGATACGATTCATACGGAAGCAATGGGACTTACAAGATTGTGGTATAGAATGCTTCCGGATATTGTTGTAGATAATCATGGTGTTCCAAGTCATGAGTGGGAACAACAATTTTCAGGCTATACATCTCCATCGTTCAAAGGCTTTTGGCTTCCGAGATCGTTATTATATGGATATTTTTGGTATGTAACGAATGAGGAATATAAAAGTAACTATAAAGTAAATAAGAAAATGGAAGATGTTATTGCGGATGCGATTGGAGCGAAAGAAGATATTTATAAGTGGAATAAAGAATGGATGCAACAATTTGAAAAATTTGCACATGGCTGGATGCCAAAATTATTCCCAGCGAATTATTATAAGGATATGATTAATTACTGGATTCCATTTGAATATCAACCGGAACATAGATATCCATCTATTCGATTTCCGTGGATTACGACAGTGGCATATACAAGTGAAGTGGCTGATGAAACGGCTCAAGATGATTATTTGAATTTGTGTGCAAAAGCTCATGTGACTCATGATTTAGCGACTATTGATATGTTCGTAGAAGGAGAAAGCGTTTTTGAAGTAAGAGAAGAAAAAGCGGATGATTCAGTTTCGATTTGTTATATAAGACAACGTCCACTGATTATCGGAAGTTTTGAAAATTAATAAAAAGGAAAACAAAGGAGGAAAAAGATATGGAGTATATTACTCTAATAGGAATCGTAATTGTTATAGTTGGGTTTGCTCTAAAATTGGATAATATTTTAACCATTTTAGTAGCGGCCGTTGTAACAGCATTAGTAGGAGGACTTGGAGTAGATGGTCTTCTTGAAACACTTGGATCAAGTTTTGTTGCCAATAGAAGCATGGCTATTTTCATTATTGTTATGCTTGTAACGGGAACACTAGAAAGAAGTGGTTTAAAAGAAGCGGCGGCAGCATTGATTGGAAAAATAAAAGGTGCTACTGCAGGTGCGGTTGTGGTAGCTTACGGTATCATGAGAGCAATTTTTGCAGCTTTTAATGTTGGATTTGGTGGTGTTGCAGGTTTTGTAAGACCAGTTATTATGCCGATGGCAGATGCAGCGATTGAAAATACAGTAGGAAAGGCAAACGAAGAACATGAAGAACAGGTAAAAGGTATGGCTTCTGGTATGGAGAATATAACATGGTTCTTCTTCCAAGTATTGTTTATTGGAGGTAGCGGTGGTCTTCTTGTACAGAGTACGTTAGAAGGACTTGGATATAAAGTGGATCTTGTAGATTTAGCAAAGGTAGAAATTCCAGTAGCGATATTTGCACTTGTAGTTACAATTATTTATTACATTTTTAGAGATAAGAAATTGATGAAAAAATACTATAAAAAAGAGAAATAGAAAGGAGGTTCTTTTATGTCGTTTTTTATGAGTTCAGAAGAACTGTTGGGAACAAAATTATTAGAGATTGTTTATATTTTAATTGGGTTAATTACAATTTACACAGGTGTGAAAAATGTAATGGACAAAAAAAACCCATCTAGAATTGGAACGGGTATATTTTGGATTGTGTTAGGTATTGTACTTGCATTTGGTAGATGGATTCCTGCAAAAGTAAATGGTGTATTAATTATTGTAATGTGTATTCCTGCTATTTTACAAAAAGTTAAAATTGGAAAAATTGATAAACCGACGGAACAGGAATCAAGAGCGAATTACGATAAAGTAGGAATGAAAATTTTTATTCCTGCACTTACTATTGGAGTTTGTGCTTTAGGATTTGCGTTATTTACAGATCTTGGAGCTTTAGTAGGAGTAGGAGTAGGAGTATTGATTTCAGCACTTTTATTAATCTTATTCTTGAAATCTAACACTCCAAAGGTGTTGTTGAATGACTCAGAGCGTATGCTTTCTACTGTAGGACCATTAAGTATGTTGCCGATGCTTCTTGCAAGTCTTGGGGCAATCTTTACAGCTTCAGGCGTAGGAGATGTTATTGCTCAGATTGTAGGAAATGTGATTCCTAAGGGAAATGTAAATGTTGGTATTATTGTTTATGCAGTTGGAATGATGGTATTTACTATGATTATGGGAAATGCTTTTGCAGCAATTACAGTTATGACAGTAGGTATTGGAGCGCCATTTGTATTGGCGTATGGAGCTAATCCGGTATTAATAGGTATGCTTGCTCTTACTTGCGGTTACTGTGGTACATTGCTTACACCTATGGCTGCGAACTTTAATATTGTTCCAGTTGCTTTGTTGGATATGAAAAACAGATTTACTGTAATTCGAAATCAGGTTGTAATTGCAGTACTTATGCTTGTGTTCCAAATTGCATATATGATTATGTTTAAATAAAAAAGAACCGAGGTAAAAAAATGAAAGGAATAGATCGTGGAGCCGAGATTGTAATTAAAAAGTGGGTGAAATTAAAACCATGGGAAAAACTTTTAATTGTTACAAGCGAAGAAACAATAGAAGAGGCTCAAGCACTGAAGAAATTTGCATTAAGAAGAAGTGCTTCTGTAGATTTGATGATTGTAGAGAAAACAGGAATGAAGATAGGAGTGTTTTTTGATCAACACGAAGATATTTTTGCAAATTATCATGTCATTATAGGTGCGACGAACTATTCCTTAGTTACAACCAAAGCTGCGAAAAAGGCAATTAAAAAAGGAAAAAAATTTCTTTCCCTTCCGCTTTGTACAAATGATGGAAAAGCGATGCTGAGTTATGATTTTATGACCATGGATACAAAGAAAAGTAAAATGCTTGCGATGGTCATTATGAAGTACTTAAATTCAGCGAGTGTTATTCATATCACTTCTAAGAATGGAACGGATTTGAAAGTATATAAAAGAAATAGAAAAGCCGGATTTTTTAATGGAGTATTAAAAGATGGGAAAGGGTATTCGTCGGCTAGTATTGAAGTATATGTTCCAATAGAAGAAACTAAAAGTGAAGGGGTCATGGTCTTAGATGGCTCGCTTGGATATATTGGGAAAGCAGATTATCCAACAAAAATAGATATTTCACAAGGGAAAATTACAAAGATAGAAGACACGATTACAGGATGTCAACTCCAAGAATACTTGAAAAGTTATGATGATGCAAGGGTTTGGGTTGCAAGTGAACTTGGAATTGGATTAAATTCTCAATCCAAATGTCGAGGAAAATGTTATATTGAAGATGAGTCGGCATATGGAACGTTTCATATCGGATTTGGGAGAAATCTTGCTTTAGGCGGAGTGCATGAAGCAAGCGGGCACTATGATTTGGTTTGTAGGGAGCCGAATATTTATGCCGATAATCGGCAGATTATGATGGAGGGAAAAATTATTACCCCTGAACCAGAAGTATATTAAGGAGGCAAAGAATGAAAGTTTTAGTTACAGGATTTGATCCATTTGGTGGAGAAACGGTTAATCCAGCTTATGAATCAGTAAAATTAATTCATGATACAGTTAAAAATGCGGAAATTATAAAGGTGGAGATACCGACTGTATTTGGTGAAGCAGGGAAAAAAGTGGAGAAAGCTATAGAAGAACATCATCCAGATGTGGTACTTTGTATCGGACAAGCAGGAAGAAGAGCGGATATACAGGTAGAAAGAATTGCGATTAATTTGTGTGAGGCTCCGATTCCTGATAATGCGGGAAATCAGCCTATTGATGAAAAATCGCAAAAGGATGGAGAAACAGCATATTTTGCGACAGTACCTGTAAAAGCAATGGTAAAAAATATTAATGAACATGGAATTCCAGCAAGTGTTTCTTATACGGCGGGGACATATGTATGTAATAATGTAATGTATGATTTACTTTATACACTCAATAAAAAATATCCAAATGTTCGTGGCGGATTTATTCATGTACCATATTCTACACAGCAAGGTGTTGGAAAGCCTTTGGGTACAGCAACTATGTCGATTGAAACGATGGCAAAAGCTTTAGAATATGCAATAGAAGCAATTGTGGAAACAAGAGAAGAAGTAGAAATATCGATGGGAATTACAGATTAAACTATAGCGATAAAATGAAACACAAGAGAATATATATATAATATAGAGGTTCTTGTAGTATCAAACTTATCAATTCTAAAACTAAAAGATTCTATCTGAAAATTCTTTGTATATAGAGAAGGGGGATCACTCAATCATTACATTTGATGATTGAGCGATACCCCTCTTTACTTTCGATGCTTATTCCTCATCGTCTATTTCCTGAGCACCGATTAAAGCACCGGCTGATGCGGAAACAACTGCTGCAACAATGGCAGCGATAATGCTGACTGCAATAATGCAAACTAAAAATCCCATTGTAAACGCCTCCGATTCTAAACTACAAATTTTTAACTAAATCTATTGTATCACGAAAAATCAAATCTGTATATATTTTATTTGTGGCGCAGAGGATTCGGAGTATGTACAGTTAAAAATTTTACAACAGTATTTGTATCATTTTTCCAGTTGTGAGAAATATTTGAATGTACATGGGCTGAATCTCCGGGATATAAATGATAAATATCTTCCTCAATCTGCAAAGTCAAGATACCTTCCAATATATAAATAAATTCTTCACCGCCGTGGGAATAAGGTTCTAAATCACTTTCATCCTGTAATGCGGGCATAAGTTCTACAAGTCTTGGAAGAAGATCAAATTCTTCTACATGATTTGTGAGAGCGTGCTCAATAATTTCAGGATTTACAACAGTAGATTTCTGTTCATAGCGCCTCATTATATGTACATCATTTGGTTTTATATTCGTAGTGAAAAAACTGGATAGTTCTACATCTAAAACCTTAGAAATTTTATCCAAAGAATCGATGGCTATACTTGTCATTCCTCGTTCCAATTGGGAGAGAAATCCAATGGATAGTCCGGTGTTTTCGCTTAAATATTTTAAAGTATATTTTTTTTCGGTACGAAGATTTTTGATTCTAAGTCCGATAATTGCATTTGTATCCATGATTTTACCTCTTTTTCTCTTACTATCTTTAAAAGATATTGTTTATATTATTACCAGTTGGTTGTAATGTCAAGCATTTGACAGGTGAAAAGAACGCAGATAAAACGAGTTGTATAAAGATTAATGAATAAATGAAAGCGTATTCTCTTTTTAGAAATTTTTATGAAAACAATAAAAAATATCATGACAAAAGAATAACAATGTGATATAATGAAAAAAACGGATAAAAATTTCATTTAAATGAAAATGGAGGAAATATGAGAACACCAAATGTAATTAATATCCAAAAGTTTTCTGTGCATGACGGGGACGGCATACGGACAACTATTTTTTTTAAAGGTTGTTATTTGAATTGCTGGTGGTGTCATAATCCGGAGAGCCAGAATTTTGCGCCGGAAGTTATGATTAACACAGAAAAGTGTACAGGGTGCCGTGCTTGTGAGCAGGTTTGTCCGGAGAAAGCTATTCATATAGACAATTGTAAGCAGTGTACGGACAGAACGAAATGTAAAGTATGCAGTACGTGTTTGGACTATTGTGTAAATAATGCGAGAGAAGTTGTTGGGAAACAATATACAATTGCGGAGTTAGTAAAAGAAGTGGATAAAGACTATATGTTTTATGAAGAGTCGTTTGGGGGTGTTACGCTTTCCGGTGGGGAAGTTATGGCACAGGATATGGAATATATAGAGGAACTTCTGAAAAAGTTAAAGAGAAAAGGTTATAACATTACGATTGATACATGTGGATTTGCGCCTGAAGAAAATTTCCAAATTGTTTTGCCGTATGTGGATACGTTTTTATATGATATTAAATTGATGGATAATGAAAAGCATAAGAAATACATGGGGCAGAGCAACGAATTGATTTTCACCAACCTGAAATATTTAAGTGACAATGGAGCGAGAATTTATATTCGCATTCCGGTCATCGGGGGAGTGAATGACAGTGACGAAGAAATACAGGCAATTATTTCTTATTTAAAAGAAAATATTTCGGTAGCACAGGTAAACCTGTTGCCATACCATGACATTGCAAGCAGCAAATATCAAAGATTAGATGTTACATATAAAGGAAAAGAATTTACTGTTCCTTCTAAAGAGAGAATGGAAGAGTTAAAAGAAATGTTTCAGAAAAATGGTTTTACAAACACCAAAATAGGAGGTTAAGAGATGGAAAGAGGAATGAACGAAAGAATCCGCAGATTAAGAAAACAGAGTTTGGAGACAGAACCACACATTTATATGGAAAGAGCGGACTTGGAAACAGATGCGTACATGATGTATGAAGGAAGTGTTTCCGTTCCGGAACTTCGTGCGTTGGCTTTTAAACATTTTATGGCTAATAAAACATTATGCATCAACGACGGAGAATTAATCGTGGGAGAAAAAGGTGACGGACCACAGGCTGCACCATCTTTCCCTGAATTGTGCTGTCATACAGTAGAAGATATGAAAATTATGAATGCGCGTGATTTGATTTATTTCCGTGTTTCAGAAGAAGATTTAAAATTACAGGAAGAAAAAATCATTCCATTTTGGGAAAAACGTTCTGTTCGTCATAAAATCTTAGCGAATATGAGTCAGGAGTGGAAAGATGCCTATGCAGCAGGAATTTTCACCGAGTTTATGGAACAGCGTGGACCCGTCCATGATTCGTTTCAGCGTGGGACTGGAGTCCGCCGCCGACGTGATTGAGGATATCCGCCAGGCGTTAGAAGATTAAGAAATTGACAAAAGGAGCCGCCCGCTTACGGTACACATAAATGTGAGGGGGATCGGCTCCTTTTATAGTTACAAATGCATCTTTCATATTGTATTCTGCAAACAGCATATGGACTGCCTCTGTTTTGTGATCTCTTAAAAAATTTGTCAGGATGCGTCCTGCCTGCAAAAGTACCCGGAAAATAGTAAAATAAAATGCTTGACAAAGATAACTGTATCATGTATAGTTACAGTAAGAACTGTAACAAATGATATTACATATAGATAAGGAGAATCGCTATGGCGGAGAATATGATGGAGAACAGGACAAAATATGACGCAGTTATCATTGGGTTTGGTAAAGGCGGAAAGACAATGGCGGGAGCCCTTGGGGCGGCCGGCAAAAAAGTGGCCCTTATTGAAAAGTCTGACAGGATGTACGGCGGCACCTGTATTAATGTGGGATGTATTCCTACCAAATCGCTGGTGTATAGGGCAGGGCTGGCAGCTGCCAAGGGAGGTTCCTTTGAGGAGAAGGCTGCCGCCTATAAAGCCGCTATGGAACAGAAGGAAGACCTGACAGCCAGGCTTCGTGGAAAGAACTACCAGAAGCTGGACAGCAATCCCAATATTACAGTGATTGACGGAACCGCCAGTTTCCAGTCGCCTCATGTGGTGGAGGTGGAGAAGGACGGAAGGACCTTCCAGGTGGAAGGAGAGCAGATATTCATTAACACAGGCTCATCCGCCTTCATCCCGCCCATTGAGGGATTAAAAGGGAATCCTTATGTTTATACCAGTGAAGGCCTGCTGAATGCCTTTGCCAATGACGAGTTGAACAATTACTGGTTTGGCAGCG
>ERZ773217.2778-NODE-2778-length-10895-cov-2.801568_pt1 | contig 10895 bp, 10 predicted proteins | sample MGYA00580995_ERZ773217 | MGnify/ENA primary metagenome ERZ773217 (study PRJEB29015, sample SAMEA2737772) | human gut metagenome | biome: human gut; feature: human-associated habitat; material: faeces | place: China | collected 2012 ...
TGGTGGGGTCGCATACAGCCAAGACCACCAGACAGCTTATGGAGCTTAAAAAGGTACCCGGAATACGGTTCCTGGAATTCAATTCCGACCTGGTGTTAAATGACGCCGCGTTCAGGGAAGAGACAGAGCGGACCCTGGAGCTGATTAGCCAGACCATAGCGGAGGGAAAGACGGCTGCGGTCTATACCAGAAGGAAACTGCTGGAATTTAAGGATGACACCAGGGAAGCCGCCCTTATGCGTTCTGTGAAGATATCGGAGGCAGTGCAGTCCCTGGTGGGGAACCTGAAAGTGGTACCCGCTTTTGTGGTAGCAAAAGGAGGCATCACTTCATCTGATGTGGGCACAAAGGCGCTCCGGGTGAAGCGGGCCACGGTAATGGGGCAGATATGTCCCGGCGTGCCGGTCTGGCAGACGGGGAAGGAGAGCCGGTTTCCGCATATTCCATATGTGATATTTCCGGGTAATGTGGGAGAGGATGCGACTCTCAGGGAGGCAGTGGAGATATTGCTGGGGCGATAAGCGGAATAAGATATACATAGTATAATGGAAAATGGGCTGTACCGTATTGTCTGTGACTGCGGTGCCGGCCCTTTTTCGTCTGCCTGCCGTTCAAACCGGACAGCAGATGCCTGGTTATCGCCGGATGCAGGACTCTTGACTTCCTGGGAAATCTGGTCTACTATTAAATGGAATTTCAGATTAGACTTGAGATTAGGAGAGACTGGTTCATGAATAAGAAAGAAGCAAATGAGATCAAAAAATTGTTTACACCTGCAGGCTGCGCCATCACCCGTATCTGCGGCTGCTATGTGGACGCGGAGAAAAATAAAAAGACGGAGCTTAAGGAGGCATTCCTCTCTCTCCAGGAGGAAGAGGCCTTTAAATATTTTACCATATTCAGAAACGCCCTTTCCGGGACCATCGAAAAGAATCTGATTAATATGGAGTTTCCTTTACATACGGAGGCAGAAGGAGGTACCCAGCATTTTCTCTTAAAGCTCAGGGACAGCCAGTTAAAGGATGACGCGATACTGGAGGAGTTCTATGACAAGGTCATTGCGGCATATGACTACGGCGAGAATTACTATATCATCCTTATCCACTGCGCCTACGATATCCCGGCCAAGGCAACGGACGGTACGGAGATGTTTGACGCGTCGGACTATGTATACGAATTCATACAGTGTACCATCTGTCCTGTCAAGCTTTCCAAGGCCGGATTGTGTTACAACAGCCTTACAAATACCATTGAAAACCGCGACAGGGACTGGCTGGTGGAAGCGCCCGTCCAGGGATTTCTGTTCCCTGCCTTTAACGACAGGAATACGGATATCCACAGCCTTTTGTACTATGCCAAGAACCCGGAAGAGCTGCCGGATACCCTGATCGACGAGCTGTTAGGCTGCGTGATTCCCATGTCTGCCAAAAGCCAGAAGGAGACGTTTCAGGCCATTGTGGAGGAGACGCTGGGTGAGAACTGCGATTTTGAGACAGTGAAGAACATCCATGAGAACCTGAGCGAGCTGGTGGAGGAGACAAAGGATGAGCCTGTCCCCCTGACCCTGGACAAGTATCAGGTGAAGAAGCTGTTAGAGACCAACGGCGCCACCCCTGAGAAGCTGGAGGAGTTTGAACAGAGGTATGCGCAAGTGGAGGACGGCCCCGGCACCAGCTTTGTGGCAGCCAATGTGGTCAACACCAGGAGCTTTGAAATCAAGACCCCGGACGTGAGCATCAAGGTATCACCAGATAAGACATATCTGGTGGAGAACCGGATGATTGAGGGACGGCCCTGTATTGTCATAGCCATCAATGAACATGTGGAGATTAACGGAATCACAGTACGCCCCGTGGCTGCGCCGAAAGGGGATGAGGATGAAAATGTACCTTTTTAGGACATGTCTGAACAGACAGGGATAGAGTCAGGAAAACAGAAAAGGCAGATTCAGAAGAGTCTGTCTTAAAAGAGAGTAAGGAATCACCATATGAATTTTGATTGTTTACAGACATTTATCGTTTTATCTCAATGTAAGAATTTTACCCGTGCTTCTGAAATTATGTATGTGGCACAATCCACAATTTCCAATCGAATCCGCCTTTTAGAGGAATATACAAAATGTCAATTGGTAATAAGAAATAAAACGGGAATTGAATTGACAGAGGAAGGAACACTGTTTCTGCAGTATGCAAAACAATTGCTCAACGTAGAAACAGTGGCTTTACGTGAAATACACATGCTGAATGTATACCAGGACCACTTGAATGTTGCATGTGCTCAATGGATTCATGATTGCTGGTTTGCGGATGATATGGTGCGCTACAGCAGAGATTTTCCGGACATAGCGGTGAATATGACTGTGGACCATGGAGAAACTTTGATTTCAATGATGCACACCAGTACGCTGGATTTGGCAATCACTGCCTATAACATAAACACAAATAGTCTGATAAGCCAGCTTTACAAAAAATCAAAGGTTGTCCTTGTGGGAAAAAGGGAGCAGTACTCCTGTTTGCAGAAAGGAATACGGGGGGAAGATTTGTTGAATCTTCCGTTGATATATTCTGATATATGGGACAATTATCTCTCAGATATATCTGAGCACCTTCTGTTGGATGAAAGGATATACCGTATCCACTGCAATATGCTTGGAAGTGCGAAGAACTTTTGCATAGCGGGCCTGGGCTGCTGTTTCCTGCCGGCTGACCTTGTAAAACACGAGCTGGAGGCAGAGATTTTAGTGGAAATTCCGGTTGGAGAAATATCTGCACGGTATGTAAATTTGTATGTGACATATAACCGCGCCAGACTGGGGTCTGCGGCCATGAGATATTTTTTTGAATTATTTCCTCAGATGATTCCGAAATAGATCCTGCGGTAACTTATGTTCAGACAACAGAATAGGGATAGGATGTAAAGAACCTGCATAAGTAAGCCAGGTTCTTTTCTTATATACCAAATAATTCGAAAAATAGATTATTTTAATCAATTTAATTCGTTAGACAAATATATAGAGGAGATCTTATAATCTACGTATCAAGTAAAAAATGGTTATTCGAAAGGAGAAAAAATGAGTTGTGTATCAACTAAAAAAGCACCGGCAGCAATTGGGCCATATTCACAGGGGATATCTGCCAATGGGTTTGTATTTGTCTCAGGGCAGCTGCCAATCAATCCCTCAACAGGAACCATTGCGGAAGGAAGCATCAAAGACCGCACAATCCAGTCCATGATGAATATTGGGGAAATTTTAAAGGAGGCCGGAAGCGGCCTGGATAAGGTGGTAAAAACCACAATTTTTGTGACAAATCTTGAACTGTTTGGCGAAGTGAATGAGGCATATGGGACATTTTTTGGCGGGAATGCGCCTGCGCGTGCGTGCGTCCAGGTTGCGGCGCTTCCTAAAGGGGCAGATATTGAAATTGAGGCCATTGCAACCGTATAGCAGAGGGGAAATCAATGTATACAGGAAAATCAGTTTGTTTAAAATGTGGGCATGTATTTGAATCAGAACGTATTTATGAAGGCTGTTCTTATTGCAGGACAGAAACCTTTGTTTCCAACATAACACCTGTGTATGAACTCCCAAAAACAGATGGAAAAAAGGCAACATTTTTGAAGATGTTTCCAGGTAACAGCATGGAAACATATCGGGAACTGCTTCCATTTAAAGGAAATCAGCCCTTAGTTGACCTTGGAGTGGGAAACACAGCACTTACGAAGCTGCCGGCAATCGGAAAAGAACTGGGATTGGATCTATATATAAAAGACGAGACGAGAAATCCAACCTGGGGACATAAGGACCGTCTGAATGCAGTCTTGATAAATAAGGCAATGGAGCTGGGGGTGCCTGGCGTTGTGTACGCATCGACCGGAAATAATGGGGCATCCGGAGCAGCATTTGCAGCAAAGGCAGGAATGCCCTGTGTGATTCTGACAGTTAAAGGAGTCAATAAAACCCTGGAAACATTCATGCAGGTGTACGGGGCTAAATTAATTGGTGTAAAAACAGTATCTGAGAGATGGGAAGTACTGAAATATCTGGTAAACCAATGTGGATGGTATCCTGCCACAAATTATGTGGTTCCGATTGTGGGCAGCAATCCATGGGCTATCGAGGGCTATAAGCTGATTGCATATGAACTTTATAAGCAGATGGATGAGCTTCCGGATAAGATTGTTGTTCCCATTTGCTACGGAGATGCTTTGTTCGGAATCATGAAAGGCTTTTCAGAATTAAAGGAGATGGGATTTATTAACCATATTCCCCAGATGGTTTCGGTAGAAGACTATGGTCCGGTGGCCAAGGCATATAATTCCGGATGTGAAATGATTGAACCGGTAGAAGCATGGGATAGCGTGGCATCCTCCATATCCACCAAATGGGGCACATACCATTCACTTTACGCGCTCAGAAAATCAAGGGGATTGGCAATCGCCCTGGAGAAAAATGAGGACTTTTACCAGGCGCAGAGTGAGCTGGCACAAAAGGAAGGCGTTTACTGTGAATCGGCATCTGCGGCCTCGTACGCAGGGCTGAAAGAGCTGGTTGCCGGCGGGAAAATTAAAAAAGGCGAGAAGGTCGTACTTTTAATTACGGCCAGCGGTGTCAAAGACACAAAGGTCACTTCCTCTTATTTGCCTGAATTCCCGGAGAGTATAACAGGATTGGATGGGGCTTTGGATATTTTGGAGAAACAATATCAAATGAAAGTTCGTTGACTTAAGGGATATTAATTATGATGTATACACAGATGGATATAGACCTGGATGTAATTGCTGAAAATTACAAAAAAGTATCTGATAGGCTTCCGGAAGAGACGGGAATTATAGCAGTGGTTAAAGCGGATGCATATGGTTTGGGGGCTGTCCCCATAGCAAAAAAACTGGAGAAAGCCGGTTGTCCCATGTTTGCAGTCACTTTTATGGAAGAAGCAGTAAAGCTGAGAGAGGCTGGAATTAAAGCTCCGATTCTGGTGATGATGCCGGCAGAAAGTAAGGAATTACTAATTGCCGGAAAACATAAGCTCATAATTACAATAACGGATTATGAAATGGCAAAACAGATATCAGATGAACTTGTAAAACAGTCATACAGCCTGCCGGCGCATTTGAAAGTTGATTGCGGACTGAGCCGGATGGGCATTGTACTTAAAGACCGGTTGGAAGAAGCTGCTGAGGAAGCGGCGAAAATACATGCATTACCCAATCTGAACACAGAGGCCGTTTTCTCTCATCTCACGGCAGCCGGTACAGAGGGAGCATACGCGGCACTGGATTTAGCAGAGCAGCAAAGATTCTTCGAACTCATAAAGATGTTAAAGAAAAAGAATATCTCCATAAAGACACATTTAATGAGTTCAGACCCATATATCTGGTATCCTCAAATGCCAGGTGATTACATCCGGGTGGGGTCCATTCTGTATGGTATTTGTCCTGAACGGTATTCCTGCTGCGGCATCAAAAATTGTATGTCAATGAATACATATATTGTGCAGATAAAATGGATACCCAGAGATACGGAAGTCAGCTATGGTCCTTTATATAGGACGGTCAGGAGAACGAAGATTGCCGTTGTACCGGTGGGGTTTGCAGATGGAATCCGGCGTGCCTTATCTAACAAAGGGGAAATGCTGATCCACGGTAAACGGGTACCTATCATAGGAAAGATATGCTGCGATCACACAATCCTGGATGTGACTGATATAGAAGAAGTAAAAGTGGGGGATGAGGTTACGATTTTTGGAAGGAACGGAGAAGAATCACAGACAGCAGGAGATTATGCAGAGCTGTGCAATGCGTCGGCTCCTGAAACAACTGTTATATTTTCAGCTCGTATACCAAGGAATTATCTAAATATGTAGAAGTGAAATGGGGGAAGCAAATGAAAGACAGAAATATAGACAGCAAAAAAAGAAAAATGTCGCTGGTACCTGCAATTATTGTGTTTGTGGTGATTTGCGCGGCGATTGCAGTCCAAAAAGTAATATTTGATGGTGATATGGGAGCCATGTTTTTAATGTTCTGGGTGGTCCTGATTCCGTTTGGAATGTTTTACGGATTTAAGGCATCTGAACTTGAAGACATTGCGGTTAAATTTACGGCCAAATCGCTTCCGGCTGTTTTTATCATGCTGTCCGTCGGGGCATTGATTGGTACATGGATTGCGGCAGGAACAACGCCGGCAGTTATTTATTATGGTATTAAATTCATTAATCCAAAATTTTTTCTCGTAACGGCAATTATTTTATGCTCTATCATATCACTGCTTAGCGGTACCTCCCTTGGCTCTGTAGGAACCGCGGGGGTTGCAATGATGGGCATTGGAAACAGCCTTGGCATTCCGGCGCCTGTCACAGCAGGCGCATGTATCTGCGGCGCTTTTTTTGGCGACAAAATGTCTCCCATGTCAGATACCACCATCTTGGCTTCCTCAATATGCGGAGTCAATATTTTTAAACATATCAGACATATGGTATATGACCAGGTGCCATCCTATTTAATCACATTGATATTCTTTTTTGTGCTGGGATTTAAATACGGAGGAAACATTGATTCGCCGGAAGTAAACGCCATGATGGAAGGTCTTCAGGGAAACTTTAAGCTGGGTATTATGGCATTTTTACCATTACTTGTGACCATTGTTCTGCTGCTTAAGAAGGTATCGGCCACCTTATGTATCATTATCGGGTCGGTTATGGGGATTGCAGTGGCTGTTTTTTATCAGGGAATGGATGTGGCGGCTGCATTCAATACATTTTACAGCGGGTTTACACTTGAAACAGAGAATGAGATGCTGTTTACGCTGCTGAACCGCGGAGGTATTTCAAGCATGTGGAGTCTGGTTGGAGTTACATTGTTTGGATTTACGGTAGCTGGTATGCTGGACCATATGGATGTTCTGAAATGCATCGCAGATTCCACAGTAAAACATATACATGGTACAGCGGGCGTTACCTTCCTGACTATATTGTTTGGATTTGTCGGAAATGCTGTTGCAATGAGCCAAAACTTTGCCATTGTAATGTCCGGAACCCTTATGGCTCCTTTGTATAAGCGGTATAATATGCTTCCAAAAAATTGTTCCCGTGATTTGGAAGCAGGGGGAACATACGGAGCATTATTCATCCCATGGAACACAAATGCATTATTCTGCGCCGGCGCACTGGGTGTATCTGTATTGTCGTTTATTCCATATATTCCGCTGCTTTACATTACGCCGGTTGTAGTCATTATATATTCAATCACTAAATTCCATATTGATAAAATATATGAGGACGAGGATTTTGTGGATGTCAGCGAACGGCTTGAAAAGGACCATGATAAACAGAACGTGATGGGTGAACTTTAGTTAAGGGGCAGGAATATGTCATGTGAGCATATCAATATAACCTGAAAACTGACAGAAGAGTGTTTCAAAGTATACAAAAAAATCCAGACAGAGGCCAGAGACGGCCGCTGTCTGGATTTTTGTATTAAGAAAGATTCCTGTCTGGGCAGTTTTCTGCCCCTGGGCCAGGGCGCTATAACGGCATGATTTTCCTGCCGATACAGTGTCCGGGCCGCTGTTTCAGGCATCAGATGCGTTCTGCATTATCACGCATGAATTTGAATTCCGCCACGGAGCGGTCAAAGGTCTGGATGTGGTAGTACAGCCAGTCCCTGACTTTCTCGGAGACCTTTTCCACGAATGCGTCTGTGGGGCCTTCTTCCTCTGTCAGCATCTCATGAAGCTCCTGGACAGTCCTTCTCAGCTCCTCATGCTTTTCCTTGTGCTCTTTGATGCCTGGATAATTTATGGATTCCTGGAGGGCTTCCTCTTCATTAAAATGATACTCGGTATAATCTGCCAGAAAGTTTAACATCCTGGCTGCACCGCTCTGGTTGGAGCGCTCCTCACAGCTCTTTAATAAATCGTTGATCTTGCAAATCAGCTCCTTGTGCTGGGTATCAATCATCTCATTGCCTGTTACCAGGTCGTCTGTAAATTCTGCGTACATAGTCCAATACCTCCTGAATGTTTGATATATATAATAAATGTCCGATATATATAATTTAGCACATATAATGAGAAAATACTATGACTTTTGCAACAAGAAGAACAAATTACTGAATTCGTGGAAGAATTCATCAGGATTGAAACCTGTTCAGCTATATCTTCGACTCTCCGAATACACTTAATGTAGGGGTGGTTATACGTGTAAGAAGTTGTCTGGACAAAAAAGTCAATAGTTGATATAATGACCATGTACGCGTGGCAATCATAAGATAATGGGAGGATGAAGATACAGATGAGTCGGACAATTAGTGCAGGTTATGTATATCGTCAATATTCTACCGAAGGTGTTTATATTGCGGATTATAAAAGCTCCAGGGCTGCCCATGAGGCAACAGGAGTTTCCATTGGTTCCATCGCAAGAGCTGCTCATGGTGAACGCAGGACCGGAGGCGGTTATGTCTGGAGAAAAGTACTGGCGGATTCGCCAAAGGAAAGTATTGAGATAGATTTGATTAGTAAAATCGGCAACCATGATAAACGTCCTCTGGTCCAGAAAAATCTGGATGGAGAAATCGTTGGGGAATTCCTTTCCATTGCCCATGCCAGCCGGAGTCTTAAAATCAGCCGGAGAAGCCTTTCATGTGCGCTCAGCGGTGCCCAGAAGACGGCAGGAGGCTACATATGGGAAGAGAAGATGGAAGATGATATGCAGGTTCAGGAGCAGTAAGGCCTCTGCATTATAATAGTTATAGAAGAAACAGGATTAAAAACAGTCCGTGCAGTGGGGACTGTTTTTTTGTTTTGGCAGACAGTATGGCGGTATGTTCGGAAAGTCTGTAAATAAAAGAAAAAAACGCAGAAATTTGATTATATTTGCAAGATATTTCTGGAAATTTGCATGAGTTTATAGTACAATAATGAATAAGAGGGGTTGTATCCCTAAGACAGAGGAGGACGCTGTATGAAACGTGACGATTTGGTTTGGAGTGACCGGAAAAGGAACTGGCTGGGGCTGCCATGGACATTTACTGTATATGGACTGACAGAGGACCGGCTGTTCATTAAGACAGGGGTCCTTAACATACATGAAGATGAGGTGCGCCTGTACCGGATACTGGATCTGTCCCTGAGGAAAACCCTGTGGCAGAGGATGGTGGGATTGGGCACCATCCATGTGGACAGCAGCGATAAGACCATGAAGGCCTTTGACATCAGCAATATAAGAAATTGTGAGGATGTGAAGGAGCAGCTGTCCCGGCTGGTGGAGCAGGAGAGGGATAATAAGAGGGTATCGTCCAGGGAGTTCATCGGAGGATACGGGGACGATGAGGACCATGGGTTTGATGAGGAGGACAGTCCTTATTAGAATGTAATCCATGTTATTTTATTATAAGAAAGGGGACTTTGTATGGGGAAAAAACGCAATATCATAGTGGGACAGTCAGGGGGACCTACCTCGGTTATTAATTCCAGCCTGGCAGGGGTCTATAAGACGGCGAAGGAGAGAGGATTCCACAAAGTATACGGCATGCTCCACGGCATTGAGGGTCTGCTGGATGAGATGTATGTGGATCTGTCCACGCAAATCCATTCGGACATGGATATTGAGCTTCTAAAGAGGACGCCGTCTGCATTCCTGGGTTCCTGCCGTTATAAGCTGCCGGATATCCATGAGAATCCTGCATTTTATGAAAAAATATTTGCCATACTGGATAAGCTGGATATTGAGGTCTTTATCTATATCGGAGGCAATGATTCCATGGATACTGTCAGCAAGCTTTCCCGCTATGCCGAAAAGATCAGCAGCGACATCCGTGTGATCGGAATTCCAAAAACAATTGATAATGACCTTGTCGAGACAGATCACACACCGGGATTTGGAAGTGCCGCAAAATACGTCGCTTCTACTGTGCGGGAGATTGCTATCGACGCATCCGTTTATGACAACAAAAAATCCGTTACCATTGTTGAGATTATGGGACGCCATGCCGGATGGCTCACTGCTGCCAGCGCACTGGCCAGAAAGTTCGAACACGACAACCCGGTTCTGATCTACCTTCCGGAAACAGACTTTGACCAGGATGCTTTTATTGAGAAAGTCCGTGCGTCTCTGGAGACTACACCAAACCTGGTAGTATGTATTTCCGAAGGAATCCACGACAACACCGGTACATTCATCTGCGAATATTCCAATGATGTCGGAACAGATACATTCGGCCACAAAATGCTCACAGGTTCCGGAAAATATCTGGAAAATCTGGTGAAAGAACGCCTTGGCGTCAAAGTACGTTCTGTAGAACTCAATGTCTGCCAGAGATGCTCTTCTTCCATGCTTTCCAAAACAGACCAGAAAGAAGCCATTGCTTCCGGAGCTTACGGAGTAAAAGCTGCTTTAAACGGAGCCAGCGGAAAGATGGTTGCTTTTGAACGTCTGGACGGAGATGACTATCAGATTGATTATGTTTTAAAAGACGTCAACGTTATCTGTAATCAGGAAAAATGCGTCCCTGCTGCATGGATCACGGCAGATGGTTCTGACGTAACAGAAGATTTTATCCGGTATGCTCGTCCGCTGATCCAGGGAGAAGTAACCGTTCCCACAGAAGACGGCGTTCCTAAATTTGCTTATAGAAAGTAGCTATTGAAACAAAAAGAGAGCGGCATTCGCTCTCTTTTTTCTACTGAAATGCATTGTCATCAGAAAGTGTAATCAAGTGTAACCAAAAACAGAGTTCTGAAATACTTAACAAAACTCTTCCCAGACATGCAAAAAAGCCCTGAAAATCAAGGCTTCTTCGTAGTCTGCGGATGACAGGACTTGAACCTGCACGGGATGCCCACTGGACCCTAAAACCAGCGCGTCTGCCAATTCCGCCACATCCGCATATACAATTTT
>ERZ773217.2806-NODE-2806-length-10787-cov-3.302180_pt1 | contig 10787 bp, 6 predicted proteins | sample MGYA00580995_ERZ773217 | MGnify/ENA primary metagenome ERZ773217 (study PRJEB29015, sample SAMEA2737772) | human gut metagenome | biome: human gut; feature: human-associated habitat; material: faeces | place: China | collected 2012 ...
GATCCCTCCACAGCCTCATCGGCCGCATCCGCCTCATCAGCCTCCACTTCGGCTTCTGCCTCTTTGCAGACCGACACTTCCCTCACCATTGAGGACGGTGATACCGTCAATATCGACTATGTCGGCTCCATTGACGGCGTGGAATTTGAAGGTGGAAACACAAAAGGAAACGGCGCTGATCTTGTGATCGGCTCCCACACTTACATCGATGACTTTGAAGAACAGCTCATCGGCCATCACCCGGGCGACAGCGTAGATGTAACCGTCACTTTCCCGGAAGACTATGGAAAAGACGAACTCAACGGAAAAGAAGCTCTTTTCAAAGTTACCATCAACGGCATTTATAAATAGAACAGCAAAAAAGACATCCTCCACAGATTTTCCGTCCGCGCCGGATGTCCGACCCGCGACCGACGCTCCGGCGGCACCGCCGATCGTCGCCGAGACCCTGCGGCTGGACTATCCCGACCCCTTCCTGAAAGGCGTGGCCGCTCCGACACCTGCCGCACCGTCCGTCGTGCGCCGCCTGCCGCCCGCGAAAAAAGCCGAGCCGAAGCGCCGCGAGCGGGTGCAGCTCTCGCACTTGGCGACGGTGACGGCCGGCGGGCAGACGCTCCACATCCTCCAGATCGGCGGCAGCCAGTACGAACTGAGCCTGCGCGACACGGCCGCAGGATTCCGCCTGACGGGCGCCGACCGCGACTCGCTCTACCTCGAACGCGAAGGGACGGTCTGCGGCGTAAAACGCTGCGACGAATAGATGAAGCTGCATACGACATATCTCGCAGGGGCCGTGCTGCCGACGGTCGTAGTCGCGGCGCTGGTGATGCTCACGGCGACGCTGGGGCTGCTGGCGCTGTGGGAGCTGGAGACACTGCTCTTCACGCGCACGCAGCGGATGCGGCAGGCGCGCGCCGACGTCGAATCGGCCGCCTTGCTCTACCGCCTGCATCCCGACGAACGGGCGCTGACCGCTGCCGGAGGTTATCTGCTCTACGACTCCCTGCCGCAGTCGCGCATCTTCGTGCGCCGCGAGCCGTGGGGCCTCTACGAACTGCTGCGCATCACGACGGCCGACTCGCTCGTCGCGAGCAGCCGCATCGTCGGCGCCGAGCCCGATCCCGCACGGACGCTCTTCTACGCCGACGACCGCACGGCCGTCACCCTCGCAGGCGACACGCGTCTGCACGGGACGCTCCGCCTGCCGCAGAACGGCCTGACCTACGGCCGTGTGGGAGCGGAGTTTTACCGGGGCGAGGAGGTTCCCCGCACGGCGATCCGCAGCTCGGCAGCGATGCTTCCCGCACCTTCGGCCGCCGTCGCGGTGTGGATCGACACGCTCTTCGCTTTCGCGCACCAGCTGCCGGTCGCCGGCGATCTGCCCGACAGCCTCGGCGTATCGTTCCGCGACCCGACCGTCGCCCTGCGCCTCGGCACGGCCGAGATCGGCGGCTGCACGCTGCGCGGGCGGATCGTGCTCGCAGCCGACGAGCTGCGCATCGACTCGACCTGCCGGCTGGAACACCTGCTCTTCTGCGCCCGCAAGATCACGGTCGGCAGCGGAGCCCGCATCGCGGCGCAGCTCTTCGCACGCGATACGGTCGTCGTGGAGCCGCACGCCGTGCTGGAATATCCGTCGGGCATCTACGCCGGCCGGTACGCCGAACTGGGCGACCGCGCGACGGCGGACGGCTATGTCATCGTCCGCGACACCGTGCGGCACGAGAAGATGACCGCCTCCTACCGCCAGTCGCGCACGGCGCGCGTGCGGGGGCTTCTCCATGCGGACGGTGCAGCGCACGTGCAGGGGATCGTCGCGGGGCGTGCGGAGCTCAGGCAGGCCGTCTACTTCTCGCCGCAGGGTTACTACAAGGATATGCTCTACGACGTTACGCTGCTCGAAAATCCCGCCACGGCGCAGCCGCTGTGGCACGGCGGCGCCGACACCCTGCGCAGAAAGGAGGTCGTATGCGTCGAGTAAAACGGGCCTCCGGCGGAAGGCTGCGCGCGGCCTCGCTCGTCGAAGCCATCGTAGCGGCGGCGGTGCTGCTGATCGCTTTCACGGCGGCTATGGAGCTGCTGCCCCGTCTGACGCTGCGCGAGGACGATGCGCCGGCAGTCGCCGAGGCCGAATACCGGGCCATGTGCGCCTTCGACAAATACGGATCAGGCGTATGGCCCGCAGGCACGTACGTCGAGCGGTACGGCGGAGGCGAAGCGACGGTGCGCGTGGAGCCGTATCGGCAATACCGTGATGTGCAACAGATCACGATCGAAGTCCGCATCGACGGCAGCCGCAAACGGATCGTACACAGACAGCTGGTGGAATGCGCCGAGTAAAACATACGCTGCGCGGCTCGACGCTTACGGAAACGCTGGTCGTGATGCTCGTGGCGGGAATCGTCTTCCTGGCCGCCATGGAGGCCCTGACGCTCGTCTCGCGGCTCGTGGCGCGACGCACGGCCGTGCTCGTCGAGGCGGGACGGCAGCGCGACGGAATCTTCCGCCTCGGGCAGCTGCTCGTAACGGCCGACAGCGTCCGCGGCGCAGAGGGCGTAGTCGACGCCGGCGAGTGTATGCACCTCTATCGTGCAGGAGGCGAGACGACACTGACGACGCGCGACTCTGCGGCGGTGTTCGTCGCGGGGGAGTTCCGCGATACGCTCCTGCGGCGTGTCGGGCACATGCGGCTCCTACGCTGCGACACGGCGGTCGATACGCTCGAAATCGACGTCGAGGGCCATATGCTCAAACTCCCCGTGCTGCGGCACGCACGGGAAAGCTACGGACGAAGAATCGCTGAAATCGAAAAGGATCATGGATACGAAGAGCCATAAACTGACGGACGCCCGACGCGAGATGTTCTACGCCGAGCTGCATGCGCTGCTCGGTGCAGGGCTCGACTTCTCGGCGGCCTTCCGACTGCTCATCGAGGGCGAGAGCGACCGCCGGACGAAGGCGCTGCTCGAAGAGCTCTACGCCGCCGTCGTGCGCGGAGAGACGCTCGCCGAGGCCATGCGCCGAAGCGGGGCATTCCGCCCCTTGGAGTGCGGCGTGGTGCGCATCGGCGACGAGACGGGACGTCTGGCACGGACGCTCGACTTCCTGCGCGACTACTACCGCAAGCGGACCGCGCAGCGGCGCATGGTCGCCGCGGCCGTGAGCTATCCCGTCGTCATCCTCGCCGTGGCGGCAGCCGTCGTGGCATTCATGCTCTCGGTCGTCGTACCCATGTTCGAGGAGGTATATGCGCGTATGGGAGGAGAACTGCCCGCGCTCACGAGGGGGATCATCGCACTCTCGAAAGCGTTTCCCGCCTATGCCGCCGTCGCGGTCTGCGCGGGAGGGGGACTTTATCTGCTCTACCGTGCCAACCGACAGCGCGAGGAGGTGCAGCGCTGGCGCGCGGCGATCCTGCTCCGCCTGCCCGTCGCGGGTGAGATCATCCGCAAGAACATGCAGGCGCAGTGCTGCAAACTCCTCGACCTGCTATGCGCCGCGGGCGTGCCCCTGCTCGCCGGCGTCGGAATGCTCCGCGAGGTCATCGGATTCCACCCCTACCGCAAGTCGTTCGACGAGATCGCGCGACGGCTCGAACGGGGCGACGCCTTCGCCGAAACACTGGCCCGATTCCCCGAGCTCTACGACCGGAAACTCACGGCGCTCGTCCGTGTCGGCGAGCAGACGAACCGCCTGCCCGAGATGCTCCGCAGGCAGGGCGAGATCCTCACCGACGAGCTCGAATACGCCATACGGCGCTTGGGCGCGATGCTCGAACCCGCACTTATCCTGCTCGTCGGAATTCTCGTCGCCGTGATCCTAATTGCCATGTATATGCCCATGTTCTCCCTCGGAGGAATTATGGGGTAAACAGGATGAATTTATTTATTATGACAAATATAATTTTCGACATCGGTCCTTCTCCTTAGAAAATTTTAATCTACACATCTTCATCTATGAACCTAAATTTAATTATTATGAAATGTCATTACATATTTTGTATTATAGTCATTTTTTTTAGTTGGAATATCCAAGCACAAGAATCGGAAACTGCAGATAAAATTCACAACAATCCGATTACACCATCTGCTCAGCCATGGAGTTTTTCTACATACGGAAGCGGAGAACAAAAGATCAATCATGGAACGGTATCAGTCAATATCCCTGTCTATACTTATGAAGATCCGGATTTTGAAATTCCCATTTCAATCAGTTATGCATCTAATGGATACAAACCTAATCAACAAGCAAATTCGATTGGATTAGGGTGGAGTCTCAATACAGGCGGTTACATTACTCGAAAAATCGTCGGACTTAGAGATGATCAGAAAATAAGAGGTATAAATTCGATAAGTGGCTTTTTTACCTATTGGGAACAAGGGCCTAAAATATATCGTGCGAAAGATATATACCAGAATGCAGAATATAAAAGCGACGGAGATTTATATACATTTAATTTAAATTCGGGAATATACACAGAAACGACCCCTGATCAATTTACTTTTAATTTTCTGGATCATCATGGTCAATTCAGTCTAGACGGAGGAAAGGAAGTCTGGGTTTATAATGCCAATCATCCCAATGGAGAATATCGGATAGATATCGAGAAAATTTATACTTCGGAAGTATACGACGGACAAAAAAACAGTACGATTGTAATTACTACCGGAGATGGCTATACCTACGAATTTAGACGAGAAGGATTATTGGGAGCAATTAGTGTGTTGGATCCGTCCGAAGTACAACCCCGTTTCCGTAATCTCTCTTTTCCTCGAAATTATTGGCCTTTAACGAAAATAACGGCTCCGAATGGAAGGATAGTAACTTTCGAGTATGGAGACGGGGACTATTCGTCTGATAACACATATGAACGTATCTCGAATTTACAGTGGTTTACAAACTATCAAAACCCAATGCAATCGGGAGATGATATTCTTTACGATTGTCTGATGACAAATGAACGAACTCGACAATTGCGTCGTATTACGATTGATGGACGCATTCGGATTGAATTTAATTATAGCTCGCGTACTCCGGAAGTTAAAAAGATTATACCCAGGTTTTCTAGTGCCGTAATTCCGGAAATGAGTAGTGAGAAGCGACTGTCCGGAATCAAAGTAATCGATCTGAATGATGGTAGTATTATAAAAAAATGTGCACTGAACCATATTTATGGAAAAGGGAATCCTGTACTGTTTCTAGATCAAATCATTATTGAAGGAGAGGGTACTTATCGTTTCGAATATTACGATTTGAATACCATATTTCCAGATCATGGAACAGTCGATCTGGATCATTGGGGATATTATAATCTTGAAGCAGATTCTCAACCGACTTATTGGGGCGAATCGTCCTACGAACAACTTCTAAAACCTGCGGTTACTGCAAATGGAGAACCTACAAAACAAAGCTATAGATCTCCATATTTTCTTGCAGCCAGAAAAGGTATGCTTCGTAAAGTTATTTATCCGACAAAAGGTTTCTCAACATTTACATATGAACCGCACAAATATATCAAAAAAATTAGCCGAGATAATACTACAGGCTATTTACCGTATTTACAAGCCGTGTCACAGGAGGAAACAGCCGGAGGCGTTCGGATACATCGAATTGCGGATTATACGTCGGCAACAGATAGTACTACCCGAACTTTCTACTACAATTATGTAACTACTCAAGGTGTAAAAACAGGATGTAGCGGTATATTATTACATGTACCGCGTTATACTCTTCCGAATATTACCACCTGTGGATATTTCAATGTTGTTAAGTATCCCGAAGATAAATACCACATCGAGTATGCGGAAGTGATGGAACAGTTTACTAATGGCAGTTTTAACGTATATCATTTTAGTAATTACGAAGAAAATCCGGATGTAGGATACGACACATCTCTTGTGAAACCGTTGTATTCTCCGGAAGAACCGACAAAATATCAGTTCTATATAGAACCGTATTCGAAATATATTGATCGAGGTCAGTTGATGTCTGTCCGGAAATACGATGCAAAAAGTACATTGAAGCGCAAAGAAGAAACGATCAGCCGTACAAATACCGGCTGGTCTGTCTATACGATCAAGAAAGCGCATATGTCTGCATACATGTATGAAGAAACCGTGTCGAATTCCATTCCCAAAGAAACACGAATTACTGAATATCTGGATAATGGAATGCAATACGTTACTTCGCATTCTATGGAGTATAATACATTTATGCAACCTATTTCGGATCAAGTATTTTGCAACGGACACAAGATCAAAACTTATAAATGGATGTATCCATCCGATCATCCTGCTGGAACACCAGTCCTTTTGGCCATGCGACGTTTGAATTATATATCTCCTACGCTGCAAGAGGATGTATACGATGCAACCGGCAACTTGATAAAATCCCAAAAATTTCTCTACGATTTATATGATGAAGGTATGAGTAATCCTCATCAAATATTTTTAGGACAAATACAAGAATTAAAAAACCTGATTGTTCCGGTTAAAGATCCGGAAAAAGCAAAATATACTACAACTGCTGTTTTTCGTTACAATCAAATAGGACGCATGATAGAAAGTACCGACCAAAATGGAGTTTCTACGTGTTATATCTGGGGGTATGGAAATTTATATCCGGTAGCTGTCGGCCAAAATTGTGCAATTGCTCAAACTCGAACTATTGTAGATAGCAGTGATCTTCTTTATTCCGGATTGAGTTCTTCGCAAGAAACGGCACTTCGCAAAATCACAGGAGCAGAATTTACTACCTATCAGTTCAAACCGTTTATAGGAGTCTCCACCGTAACTAATCCGCGAGGAGAGTCAATATATTACAATTACTTCAAGAATAAATTACATAGTGTAGAGAAGTCATACTGGAATTCTGCCGGACAATTCGAGAAAAGTAGAGTTCGTGCATATGAGTATTCTATTGACCAATAAAATCGATGATACTATGAAAAATATTTATCGCATTGCAATTTTATTATTTATTTGCGCCTTTCCAGTTTCTATTTCCGCGCAAATTATGACCGAGCACAAACCTGATGTCATTATTGCAGATGTATTTTACGACACACCTTTGCTTGAAGGGGTAAGCGGACTTCAGGATCTCAATAATGGAGAATATATTACGCTTTACAATACTACGGATAAAGATATCAATATCGGCGGATGGACCATCGAGTGTGACCGTTTGTCGCAGTCGTTATTCATACCTTTCGGCATGAAAATTAGTGCAAAAGGCACCTTTGTTCTTGTATATTCATATAAAAATAAATGGAAGGAATTCCCATGGTTACCAAATGCACCGCAACAGCAGGTTTATTATCAATCAGAATTGATGCTACCCAATGGAGGAGCCACTATCACACTAAAAAACCAACATCGCCAAATTCGTGACTGCATGATATACGATGGAACATCCAATGAGTCGGCTCAGGATCGGTTGCATGCAACCAATGCAGATGGATTTGGCTTTATGGAATGCCTTACTCTTAAACGCTTAAAAATCACTTATGATTTGAATGGCAGTGGTATTGCCCTGCGCTCGGATTGGCGCCGTAGTCTGGCTTCTCCGTTTATTGTATCTCTTGCTGCTGAGCCGCAAAGTAGTATGTTTTCAATTATGGATGATAAAAATTACATTATTACTCGTACATATCAAGAAAAAACAGGTAGGAGCAGCATCGATCTTGTTGAATACTTCAATGGGTTAGGCTATCTAGAACAAACGGTTCATGTTAATGCAACTCCGAGGCAGGAAGATTTAACGGTATTCCAGCAGTACGATATATTCAAGCGGAAATCGAAGACTTGGTTGCCTGCTGTCTCCAACGATGCGGCTGGAGCATACACTGCCCCTAATATCATTACAAGTTCTGCCGTGGCCCAATACAACGACACTAATCCGTTTTTTCGTGATATTTATGATACTGGAGAGTTCAAGCGCCAACGAATACATTTTGGCCCAGGAGAGATTTGGCAATGGAATGGTGCCGGTCAAAGATTTTCCTATATGACAAATAACAATACGGATACACTTTTCTGTCGTCGTTATAAAGTCGAGAAAAATGAGGCATACAATAAATTGATCGATGAAACTTCCAGTAATCCATATCAGGCTGGAGACCTGACCGTCATTCGTTATATGGATGAAGATGGCAATCGTGTATTCGAGTTCAAAGACGGTTGGGACCGTACGATTCTTAAGCGTGTTATTGATCCATCACAAGAGGAAACCCGACGACATCTCGATACTTATTTCGTATATGATATTTATGGTAATCTATGTTTTGTCCTACCTCCAACGATGGCTTCATTGACTGCCACGACACAAGATATGGAACAGCTTGTAGTCGACTACGGATATTCCTATACCTATGATCCGTTTCAACACCGTTTGAGTCAACGATTTCCGGGCGGCGGCGAAACTATTTGTCTTCATGATGACGGTGGACGTCTGACATTGTATCAGACCCCGAATATGAAAACCAAAAAACAATGGTATTCTATAGAATATGATAATTTGAATCGCATAATAAAAAAGGAAATCATCACATTCCCTTATGAATTAACAACTACTGCGATTTATAAGACGCTCATTGTCGATAACAATGCTAATGATTGTTGTCAACGTATCCGAAATGCAGCATCCAAATTCGGTTATACAGAAAATTATTGGTACAGCGAATATCCTTCTTGTAAACTTCCATTCCAACCGGTTTCAAATATTGTTTCCGAATCGGAAATCGTTGCTGTGCCGACGGGATTGAAGACTGTCGAACAAATGCCGATATACGGGAAGGAAACAAACAGCTATGTAAGTCGTACCTATTACTACGACCACAACGATCAGTTGCGGCAAATCGTCGAATTGAATCATTTAGGAGGCTATACAGTTAAAAGTTTTAAATACAATTATATTGGATTGCCAATTACCACTCAAATATCAATACAACCAGGTCCAGAGGTGAATTATGACCGAATAACGACAACTTACACTTACGATCATGCCAACCGACTTCAAAGCGAGTATTCCGTTATCGACAATCAGAATACAAATATTTCATCCAATACTGTACGCACCAGTTATTCTTACGATACATTCGGACGTCTTATATCAAAACAATCCGACGATATAATAGAAAACTATCGTTATGATATACGCAATCGGGAAACGTTACGAAGTAGTGACTATTTTACGATGCAACTTGCCTATGAACAACCGACTTTTGAATCGTCTGTCCGGTGTTATAACGGAAATATTTCAGAAGCGACCTGGCAGTATGGTATGGACCAGACGGCGGATACATATACCTACTATTATGATTATGCAGACCGATTGGCGGATCAACGACATATCGTAAATGGTGTCGAAGAGGAGACATATTCTCTTCGGAATATAGAATACGATGCTGATGGCAATATCCTTCAAGTAATCCGATATGCAGCAGAGGCTCCGCTTACCTCTCGCTATCAACGGCAGGAATACAGCTATACGAACAATCGTCTTACAACGTTCAAATCGACTTCGCTATGGGATGGGACGAATATACTCGACAACGAATATACTTATGATGCTGCCGGCAATGTGGTACAGGAAGGATCGAGAAATATAACTTATAATCTGTTGAATCTCACAGAAACAATTACTACTTCTGGTCGTAATTTTCAGAAATATTACTATCTTTGTGATGGGACGAAACTCGGCGTAATTACAGACGGTTATACCGTAGATTATCTCGAAGGGTGTATTTATATCACCCGTGATGGTCAGGAGCCGTTTCTGGAAAGTGCACCGGCGACTTTTGGACGATGGATATTTGTACAGGATGCTCATGAAGGACAATATGTTCCACGGTATTACCTGAACGATTATCAGGGTAGTGTTCGTGCAATTGTCGAGAAAGATGCAGCAGAGAAAAATCAAGTCATCGAAATCCGCAACTATGATCCGTTCGGACGGCCTTGGACCAATGCTGGTACTCCTGTCAGCGATAACCGCTTCCAATATAACGGAAAGGAAAGTTTACAGGCTTTCGGACACATGTATCTCGACTATGGAGCACGATTATATAATCCGACAACGCGCAGATGGCTCACACAGGATCCATTAGCAGATCAGTACTATGCAATTAGCCCCTATACCTATTGTGTTAATAATCCAGTAAAATATACTGATCCAAACGGGAAATGGATAGATGATTACTTTGATTATAATGGTAAATATTTAGGAAAAGATAATGCACGCACAGATTTTATTCGAGTCATAAATCGAGATATATGGAACGATCAAGCGCAAGGAAATATAATTGATTTTAATATCGGTAATAAGTATTCAAGCATCATTACAGAAGTAGAATTGTCAAATAATGCAATTGCAAAAATTATCGAATATTATCATAATCAATTAAATAATTCAGAGGAAGTCATAGATCTTAAAATAACAGCGAGTGAAATAAAGCCTGAATCGGTAGGAATGCAATACGAACCTCCTAGAGGATATATAATAGGGCCTATCGATTTTACATTTGGGCGGCCTAAAATTAGAGTAAATGTTGTATCAGGTAAGCTTCATCATGAATTGAATACAGCATCTAATATAACAAACACATTAGTACACGAAAGAGACCACCATACTTATAAAGGTTCAAGCAAAACAGCAAATAGAGAGCTCCATGCTATAGGAGTCCAACAAAAGCATTCTTCTTATTCAAAAACAACTCAAACCTATAAAGATGCAGTCGAAAAATATAAAAAACAAATTGAATAACATTTTCAGTGTTATTTTTCTGCTAT
>ERZ773217.2807-NODE-2807-length-10785-cov-3.589096_pt1 | contig 10785 bp, 9 predicted proteins | sample MGYA00580995_ERZ773217 | MGnify/ENA primary metagenome ERZ773217 (study PRJEB29015, sample SAMEA2737772) | human gut metagenome | biome: human gut; feature: human-associated habitat; material: faeces | place: China | collected 2012 ...
GCTGTTTCCGAAGCAAGAGAGAAGCTTCGCGATGACAGGACAAGAGGAATCGTGAAGTGGGTATTTGAAATTATTGTGACCCTGGTTTTTGCTGTGCTGGTTGCAATCTCTGCATTTCAGACTGTGACATTGCAGGAAAGTGCCATGGAACCCACGTATTCTGTAAGTGAAAAGTTTTTTGTAAACAGGGCTTTATATAAGATCAGTTCACCAAAACGTGGAGATGTGATCGTTTTTAAAACAAGCGCCAGTGACTCGGCTGCCCTGCATATCCGACGTGTAATCGGCCTTCCCGGGGAGACTGTTCAGGTTAAAGACGGGAAGATCTATATCAACGGCAAGGTTTATGAAGAAAACGGAGCTTATCAGGATATGACAGATGGAGGACTTGCGAATAGTGCTATAACTCTGGAAAGCGGGGAATATTTTGTCCTTGGCGATAATCGCAATAACAGTGAGGACAGCCGCTTCAGCGATATCGGAAATATCAGTAAGAAGTACATTATCGGGAAAGTTTGGTTTACAGTTTCTCCGAAAAATAAAATAGGTTTTATAAAATAGATCAAAGTAAACAGATTAAAGTATAGATAAATGAGGTGAATTATGAACGTACAGTGGTATCCAGGCCATATGACGAAGGCGAAGCGTCAGATGCAGGAAGATATCAAGCTGATCGATCTGATCATTGAGCTTGTAGATGCAAGAGTTCCTCTTTCCAGCCGAAATCCGGATATTGATGAGCTGGGAAAAAACAAGGCACGTATGATCCTTCTCAACAAAGCAGATCTTGCCGATGAGAGACAGAACCGTGCCTGGATGGAATACTTCAAAGAAAAAGGAATCTATGCGGTAAGCATTGATTCCCGCAATAAGGGATCTATGAAGGCCGTTTCTACGGCGATCACAGAGGCATGTAAGGAAAAGACAGAGCGAGACCGGAGACGAGGAATCAAAAACCGTCCGGTACGTGCGATGGTTGCAGGAATCCCTAATGTTGGAAAATCAACATTTATCAACAGTCTGGTTGGAAAAGCCTGTACAAAAACAGGAAATAAACCAGGAGTTACAAAAGGAAAACAGTGGATCAAATTAAATAAGAATATTGAATTGTTAGATACCCCTGGAATTTTATGGCCTAAATTTGAAGACCAGCAGGTTGGGCTTCGTCTGGCATTGATCGGATCGATCAGAGATGAAATCCTCAATCAGGATGAAATGGCGATCGAACTGATCGAGTATTTAAAAAATCATTATCAGGGAATTCTTGCTGATCGCTATCAAGTAGATGAAAATGAAGATAAAGTGAAAATCTTAGAACAGATTGCGCTAAATCGTAATTGTAAGATGAAAGGAAATGAATTAGATTACGAAAAAGCATCAAAGATCGTATTAGAGGAATTCCGAAATGGGAAATTAGGAAAAATTTCTCTGGAAACACCAGAAGAAGGGACAAAAGAGGCATAAAAGCCTTTGAGGGGCAGATATAAGAATGTTTAAAAGTATTCTAAGGTTGCTGGGTACCATTTTGATCGCGGTTGCATTTGCATTTGTTCTTATTACGTGTGTTGGTGAACGGACGAAAGTAAGTGGACATTCAATGGAACCGCACTTGCATGATCAAGATCAAGTATTGTTAGATAAGTTAACATATCGTTTTCGGGATCCTAAACGATATGAGATCATTGTATTTCCAGGACCAGAAGGTGGCGATCAGTTTTTTGTAAAGCGAGTGATCGCACTTCCAGGAGAAACGGTAAAGATCACAAAAGGAAAAGTCTATGTAAACGACAAAGAAGTAAAAGATTATTCTAAAGATCATACGACAGATTCATGTGAATTAAAAGGAAAGTTTCATCTTTCATCAGATGAATATTTTGTTTTAGGAGATAACAGAGATAATAGTAATGACAGCAGATACAAAGAGGTTGGTCCAGTAAAGAGGTCAAAGATCACAGGGAGGATCATTTTCCGGTTTTATCCATGGAAGAATGCAGGTGTGATCCGGCCATAGGAAGGGTTTTAAGACTTATGACAAAGAAAGAAGAACGAGAAGCCAAGAAGTTAGAAAAATTAAGGCTTGAGAAAGAAAGAATGTATGAGATGTTTTCTTTTGAAAGAGAATATGGAGATCATCAGGCGATTTGTGGAATTGATGAAGTTGGAAGAGGACCATTTGCAGGACCTGTTGTTGCGGCTGCAGTGATTTTGCCAAAAGACTGTGATATTTTATATCTGAATGATTCCAAAAAGCTTTCAGAGAAGAAAAGGGAGCTTTTATATGATGAGATTTATGAGAAAGCAGTTGCAATCGGTATTGGAATGTCTTCAGAAGAAGTGATCGATGAGATCAATATCCTACAGGCAACTTATAAGGCAATGCAGCAGGCAATTTCAAAGCTTTCGATAAAACCAGATCTTTTATTGAATGATGCGGTCACAATTCCAGATGTTGAGATCGAACAGATTCCGATCATCAAAGGAGATGCAAAAAGTGCATCGATCGCAGCGGCAAGTATTGTTGCGAAAGTTACAAGGGACCGTATGATGAAAGAATATGATATAATTTATCCGGGATATGACTTTGCAAAAAATAAAGGATATGGAACCAAAGCACATATTGAAGGAATCAAAAAGCAGGGAATCTGTGATATCCATAGAAGAACATTTGTAAAGAAATACATATAAAAAACAAAAAAGTATATATAATATGAAGAAAAATAACAGGGAGACAGGGGCAAAAGCAGAAGCGATTGCTTGTTGGTTTCTGAAACAGCAAGGATATGACGTCCTTGAACAAAACTTTTATACAAAAGTCGGAGAGATTGATATTATAGCAAAAGAAGATCAGACATTGGTATTTGTGGAAGTAAAATACAGAAAAGATGACAAAAAGGGATATCCGGCACAAGCTGTAGACCAAAGAAAACAGCAGAAGATCCGAAAGAGTGCAATGATTTATTTAAAGAAGAATCATCTATCTTTTGAACAGCCGATCCGTTTTGATGTAGTGGAGATTTTAGGAAAGAAGATCAGGGTGATAAAACATGCATTTTAAAAAATCAAACGATAATCAGTCTACGATATTACATGAGGGGTCTGTTCCATATCTGACATTTAAAAAATTGGATCAGGCAGGAGTCAGACATGGATTTTCAACACGTATAGGTGGAGTCAGCGAAGGAATGTTTTCCACGTTGAATTTAAGCTATAACCGTGGAGATAAAAAAGAAGCTGTGGATGAAAATTTCAGAAGAATCTCAGAAGCGATCGGATTCGATTATACAAAGCTGGTATTTTCAAATCAGATTCATGAGACGAGAATTCATAAGGTAACGAAAGAAGATTGTGGGAAAGTTATGAAAGATATGGATGGTCTTGCTACAAATGAGCAGGGAATTCCGCTTTATACAGGATATGCAGATTGTGTACCTTTGTTTTTCTATGATCCGGTAGAAAAGGCTGCAGCTTTAGCACATTCAGGATGGAGAGGAACTGTTGGAAGAATTGGTGCCAAGATGGTACAATTTTTAGAAAATGAATATGGAAGTAAAAAGGAAAATATCATCGCAGCCATTGGACCATCAATCTGCCGAAGTTGCTACGAGGTTAGTGAAGATGTTGCAGATGAGTTTAAAAAAGAACTGACAGGACATGATGCAAAAGAATTTTTGGATGATAAAGGGAATGGAAAATACCAGCTTGATCTCTGGAAAGCAAATGAGATTATTTTGACAGAAGCAGGAATCCGTCCAGAAAATCTTGATATTACAGATATCTGCACATGTTGTAATCCTGATCTACTGTTTTCGCATAGAGCAAGTCATGGGAAACGTGGTAATCTGGCAGCATTTATTGTGTTATAAAAAGGTAAATAAAAAGAATATATCTTGTGAAATTCTTCACACTGGACGAATTTCATAAGATAAGGTATACTAAGAAACAGTATAGGTTTTGAAACATTTAGAGAGGTATATAGATTATGAGTAAGCCGATCATTGCCATTGTAGGAAGACCGAATGTAGGAAAGTCTACATTGTTTAATGCACTGGCAGGAGAAAAAATTTCAATTGTTAAAGATACACCAGGAGTTACAAGAGACCGTATTTATGCAGATGTGACATGGTTAAACTATCAGTTTACATTGATTGATACAGGTGGTATTGAACCAGATAGTGGTGATCTGTTATTAAGCCATATGAGAGGACAGGCAGAGATTGCAATGGAGACAGCAGATGTGATCATTTTCCTTACAGACGTAAGACAGGGGCTTGTCGATGCAGACTATCAGGTGGCAGATATGTTAAGACGATCAGGAAAACCAATTGTGTTAGCAGTCAATAAAGTAGATAATTACGAAAAATTCGTTCTGGATACTTATGAATTTTACAATCTGGGGCTTGGAACACCATTTCCAGTTTCAGCGAATTCCAAGATTGGATTCGGTGATCTGTTAGATGAAGTTCTTGTTCACTGCAATCCACAGGATGCAGATGAGAAAGAAGATGAAAGACCAAGAGTTGCGATCATCGGAAAGCCAAATGCAGGAAAATCTTCATTGATCAATAAATTATTGGGAGAAGACCGTCTGATCGTTTCTGATATTGCAGGAACAACAAGAGATGCGATTGATACAACGGTCAAACGTAATGGAAAAGAATATGTATTCATCGATACAGCCGGACTTCGAAAGAAAGCCAGAGTCAAAGAAGATATTGAACGTTACAGTGTGATCCGTACGGTTGCAGCAGTAGAACGTTGTGATGTGGCGATCTTAGTCATTGATGCGGAAGAAGGAATCACAGAACAGGATGCCAAGATCGCAGGAATTGCCCATGAACGTGGAAAAGGCATGATCATTGCGGTTAACAAATGGGATCTCATCGAGAAGAACGATAAGACAATCTACAAGTTTACAAACCAGGTTAGAGAAGTCTTATCTTATATGTCATATGCAGAACTTGTTTTCATCTCTGCTAAGACAGGACAGAGACTTCCTAAGATTTTTGATGTTCTTGATATGGTGATCGAGAATCATGCATTACGTGTACAGACAGGAGTCTTAAACGAGATCCTTACAGAGGCGGTAGCGATGAAACAGCCACCATCAGACAAAGGAAAGAGATTAAAACTTTACTATATCACACAGGTTTCTGTAAAACCGCCAACATTTGTTGTGTTTATCAATGATCGTCAGTTAATGCATTTTTCATATACAAGATATCTTGAGAACCAGATCCGTAATACATTTGGATTCAGAGGAACACCAATTCATATTATTGCGAGGGAAAGGAAGGAAAGATAATGGCAGTTTGTATTGTTGTGTGTATGATCGTCGGATATCTGTTTGGGTGTATTCAGACAGGATATATTGTCGGACGAGTAAATAAGATCGATATCAGAGATTACGGAAGTGGAAATTCCGGGACAACGAATACATTAAGAACTTTGGGAAAGACAGCAGCGATCATTACATTTCTTGGAGATGCCGTCAAAGGACTTGTGGCGGTGAATCTTGCGAGATATGTGATCATGCCGGCTTTTCATGTAGAAGGAGAAGCTTATCTTTGGCTTTTGACAGGATTTGCAGTAGTACTGGGACATAATTTCCCGTTTTATCTTGGGTTTAAAGGTGGAAAGGGAATAGCGACAACTGGGGGAGTTATTTTTGCATTTCACTGGCAGCTTGGGTTGGTCTGTGCAGCAGTATTTTTGATCATTACGGCTATTTCTAAGTATGTATCGTTAGGATCAATCTGCATGGTGCTGATCATTCCATTTATTTTGTATTTTAACAATCCACATGATTGGAAATTAGTTATTGTTGGATGTATATTTACAGCCATGGCAATCTGGCGCCATCGTGCGAATATTGGGCGTTTGATGAATGGTACTGAGAATAAATTAGGTCAGAAAGTAAAACGTTAGGAGGAACTTAAACAGATGAAGAAAGTTAGCGTTATCGGTGCAGGAAGCTGGGGAAGTGCCCTTGCGGTATTATTAGCAAATAATGGACATGAAGTGACATTGTGGACACATGATCCGCATGAAATAGAGATGCTTTCCACAAAGAGAGAGCAGGTAGAGAAATTACCTGGAGTAAAATTGCCAGATAATATTATGATCGAGGCAGATCTTAAAACAGCTTTAACAGATGAAGATGTTGTTGTTATGGCAGTTCCTTCACCTGTTGTTCGTATGGTTGCAAAACAGATGTCCCCATTTATAAAAGACGGACAGATCATTGTTAACGTTGCAAAAGGTATCGAAGATGTTACATATAAGACATTATCGGATATCATTGAAGAAGAGATTCCAAATGCAGAAGTTTGCGTATTATCAGGGCCTAGTCATGCAGAAGAAGTAGGAAGAGGAATTCCTACAACGGTTGTAGTTGGTGCAAAGAATAAAGAGACAGCGGAAATGCTTCAGGATGTATTTATGAATAAAGTATTCCGTGTATACACAAGTTCTGACATTGTTGGAATTGAGCTTGGAGGAGCATTAAAGAACGTTATTGCATTAGCAGCAGGAACGGTTGATGGTCTTGGATATGGAGATAATACAAAAGCAGCATTAATGACAAGAGGAATTGCAGAACTGACACGTCTTGGAGAAGCACTTGGTGGAAAACCAGAGACATTTTCAGGCCTTACAGGAGTTGGAGATCTGATCGTTACATGTACAAGCGTACATAGTCGAAATCGTAAAGCAGGATACTTAATGGGAAAAGGTATGACTGCAGAGGAAGCTATGAAAGAAGTAAAAATGGTTGTAGAAGGGGTATATTCAGCGAAAGCAGCCCTTGGACTTGCAAAGAAATGCAATGTAGCTGTACCAATTGTGGAAGCAGTGAACAGAGTGTTATTTGAGAATGCGGATCCAAAAGAAGAAGTTTCAAACTTACTCCTTCGTGAGAGAAAACAAGAACATACAAATCTTGAATGGAATTAATCAGGATATATAAAAACATAAACATATACAAAACATAAAAACATGAAGGAAGGAAGACAACAATGGAATCATTTAGGGAAATGTCAAAAGAAGAGTTACAGGCACAGGAAGTGGAAGTGAACAAAAAGTATCAGGAATTTAAAGATCTTCATCTTTCACTAAACATGGCAAGAGGAAAACCAGCACCAGATCAGATCGATCATGCAAATGGCATGCTTGAGACAATGACAGATTATCATGCAAAAGATGGTCTGGATGTGCGTAATTACGGAGTTCTTGATGGACTTCCAGAGATGAAAGAAATATTTAGCGATTTATTAGATATTCCAGCAAAGAATATCATCGTTGGAGGAAATGCGAGTCTGAATCTGATGTTTGATCAGATGATGAGACTGGTTGTATTTGGAACAGCAGGTGAGAAGCCTTGGGGACAGTTAGAGAAAGTAAAATTCTTATGTCCAGCCCCTGGATATGACAGACATTTCTCAGTTACAGAAACTTTAGGATTTGAACTGATCACAGTCGATATGACATCTGAAGGTCCAGATATGGATCAGGTAGAGAAACTGGTTGCGGAAGATGAAAGTATCAAAGGAATCTGGTGTGTGCCAAAATATTCCAATCCACAGGGAATCTGCTATAGTGATGAAACGGTTGATCGTTTAGCTTCTATGAAGACAGCAGCCAAAGATTTCAGAATCTTCTGGGATAATGCATATGGAGTACATCCAATCTTTGAAGATGTAAAAGTTAAGAATATCTTAGATGCATGTAAAGAAGCAGGAAATGATAACAGAGCATATTATTTCTTCTCAACATCCAAGATCACATTCCCAGGTGCAGGAGTATCTATCATTGCATCAAGCGATGATAATATTGCAGAGATCAAGAAAGTGATGACAGCACAGACGATCGGATATGACAAGATCAATCAGCTTCGCCATGTGCAGTTCTTTAAGAATGCAGACGGAGTCAGAAAACATATGCAGATCTTAGCAGATTGTTTAAAACCTAAATTCGAGACAGTTCTTAATACGTTAGAGAAAGAGTTAAAAGGAAGCGGACTGATCACATGGGAGAATCCAAAAGGTGGATATTTTGTATCTGTAGACGTCCTTCCAGGATGTGCAAAGAGAGTTGTAGAACTTGCCAAAGAAGCAGGTGTTGCATTAACAGGAGCAGGAGCTACATATCCATATAAGAATGATCCAAAAGACAGCAATTTACGAATCGCACCTTCTTACCCTACAGTAGAAGAGTTACAGCAGGCAATGGATCTGTTTTGTGTATGTGTGAAGAAAGCAGGAATTGAAAAACTGTTAGAACAGGCATAAGAGTTAATAAAAAATACTATGAGGAATATTCTTTATCAATGGTGATAAGGCATGTTCCTCATTTGTTTTTGTAATACTAGTATTTGGTTTTTAAAATATAAATTCAAAGATTGTATCTATACAATTAACACGTTGATGTGGTAAAATAAAACTGTTTATTCGTAAAATAATAAAAAGGAGTTGATTATACATGAAATTTACAAAGATGCACGGTTGTGGCAATGACTACGTATATGTAAACTGTTTAGAAGAAAAGATCAATAACCCAAATAAAGTGGCAAAATTTATCAGTGACCGGCATTTTGGAATTGGTTCTGATGGAATGATCTGTATCTGTCCATCAGATAAAGCTGATTTTAGAATGGCCATGTATAACTCTGATGGTTCAGAAGGAGCCATGTGCGGAAATGGTGTCCGCTGTATTGCAAAATATGTCTATGATTATGGACTGACAGATAAAACAACGATCACGATCGAGACAAAAGGCGGAATTAAAGAATTAGAACTTACAGTTGAAGACGGCAAAGTGACATGGGTGAAAGTTGATATGGAAGCACCGATCACAAAAGCTTCACAGATTCCTGCAATCTATGATGATCTTGATGAAGTGATCGATCAGCCAGTGATCGTTGATGGAAAAGAATATAATATCACATGTATTTCTATGGGAAATCCACATGGAGTTGTATTTGTAGATTCTGTTGCAGATATCGACATTGAGAAGATCGGACCAAAGTTTGAAAATCATCCAATGTTCCCAGATCGTGTGAATACAGAATTTATTGAACTTGTTGATGATAAAACGATCAAGATGCGAGTATGGGAGAGAGGCGCAGGAGAAACTCTTGCATGCGGTACAGGAGCCTGTGCAAGTGCTTATGCATCTTATCTGAATAAGAAAACAGGAAAGAAAGTCTTGGTACATCTTTTAGGTGGAGATCTTCAGATCGAATATGATGAAGAAAAAGATACGATCTTTATGACAGGACCAGCAACAACAGTGTTTGATGGCGAGATCAATCTTACAGGAATTGACGATTAAGAGTACAAAGATAGAAGAATTATTGGAGATAGAACATGATATTAAAAGAATTATTAGAACGTTCAGAATATACCCTTGTGCAAGGAAGTGAAGATGTAGAGATTTCTACATTAGTATATGATTCAAGAAAGATTGAAAAAGGCAGTGTATTTGTATGTATCAGCGGAGCAGCCTTTGATGGTCATAAATTTGTAGCACAGGCTGCTGAACTTGGAGCGACAGCAGTCGTAGTAGAAAAAGATGTAGAAGTACCAGAAAATCTGACAGTGATCAAGTTTGATAATACAAGACTTGCTTTAGCCGAGATGTCAGCAGCATACTTTGGATATCCAGCAGAAGAACTGACAACGATCGGTATCACAGGAACCAAAGGAAAGACAACAACAACGTATATGATCCGTGCAGTCCTAGAACATGCAGGACAGAAAACAGGATTGATCGGAACGATTGAGACAATCATCGGAGATGAGAGAATTCCATCCGTCAATACAACACCAGAATCTTATATCGTACAGGAATCTTTCCGTAAGATGGCGGACGCAGGATTGAAAAATGTTGTTATGGAAGTATCTTCTCAGGCATTGATGCTTCATAGAACAAGTGGATTTGAATTTGATTATGGAATTTTTACAAACCTTGCAGAAGACCATATTGGGGAAAATGAACATAAAGATATGGACGACTATATTCATTGTAAGAGTCTGTTATTTAAGCAGTGTAAACAAGGAATCGTCAACGGAGATGATGACTATGTAGAAAGAATCATCAAAGATCATACATGTGCGATCGAAACATATGGAATGAAGGATACAAACGATGTTTATGCTAAAAATATTACAAGAATTCAGGAACCTGGATACCTTGGAGTTGCTTACGATCTCAAAGGAAAACAGGAATATAATGTACATGTAGATATCCCAGGAGACTTTACTGTATATAATTCACTGGCAGCAATCTCTCTTTGCCGCCATATGGGAATTGTCAAAGAAGATGTATTATCAGCATTGAATACAATTCAGGTCAAAGGACGTTTGGAGATCATCAAGACTCCAGGAGATTACACATTAATGATCGACTATGCACATAATGCTATGAGTCTTGAAAGTCTTTTAACAACGATCCGTAAATATAACCCTAAGAAGATCTACTGCTTATTTGGATGCGGTGGAAACCGTGCAAAAGCAAGACGTTATGAGATGGGAGAAGTATCTTCAAAACTTGCAGATCTTACCGTTGTAACATCTGATAATCCAAGAAATGAAGAACCAATGGATATCATCAACGATATTTTGATCGGGGTTCACAAAGCAGATGGAGAATATGTTACGATCCCAGATCGTAAAGAGGCGATCAAATATTGTATGGAACATGCTGGAGCAGGAGATATTGTTATTCTTGCCGGAAAAGGGCATGAAGACTATCAGGAGATCAAAGGTGTGAAACATCATATGGATGAGA
>ERZ773217.2815-NODE-2815-length-10750-cov-3.010472_pt1 | contig 10750 bp, 9 predicted proteins | sample MGYA00580995_ERZ773217 | MGnify/ENA primary metagenome ERZ773217 (study PRJEB29015, sample SAMEA2737772) | human gut metagenome | biome: human gut; feature: human-associated habitat; material: faeces | place: China | collected 2012 ...
GCTGCTGAATGGACAATACGGTCCCGAAGTAGGGCATGGTTATGCAATGTATGCCGGACCTGGGGATCCTGAGGCTGTCAAAAGCCCTCACAGTTACCAGCAGAGCCAGCGTGGAATCAAGTCCTCCTGACAGTCCTATCACTGCTTCATGGCATCCCGTGTGCTCCAGACGCTTCTTAAGACCCATGGCCTGAATGGATAGTATCTCCTCACACCGCCTGTTTCTCTGTCTCTCATCCCTGGGCACAAAGGGAGCCGGGTCCACGTACCGGAGCACATCACCGCCCGGCTGCGTGGAACCATGGGCCTGGGTATCCTGACTCCCTGCGCTGTCCTCCGAAACCGCATCAAAGCTGAACTCCACAGTCAGATACCCGCCTTCCTCCCTGGCTGCTGCAGGGTCCGGGAATGTGCTCATGCGCCTGCGCTCACTGTCCAGGCGTTCCAAATCCATGTCGGCACATATGCTCTCGTTGATAAACCGTCTGGACTCCACCAGACAGGTCCCGTTTTCAGCTATAATGTTCTGGCCGCCAAACACCAAGTCCTGGGTGGATTCCCCCTCCCCTGCATTGGCATAGACATACCCGCACACCAGCCTGGCTGACTGGCTGCATATCAGATCATGGCGGTACATGTCCTTGCCTGTGGTCTCATCGCTGGCAGAGCAGTTTACCACCACCGTGGCCCCGGCCAGGGCGTGTCTGATGCTGGGCGGGCATGGCACCCACACGTCCTCGCATATTTCAGCTGCCACCGTAAGTTCCGGCATGGTATTGCACCTGAATAAAAGGTTGGTGCCCATGGGGACCTTCTCTCCGTTCCAGCAGGTCATCACCGGCCGTTCATTGCCCGGGCAAAAATTCCTGGCCTCATAAAACTCCGAATAATTGGGCAGGTTCCGCTTGGGCACTACGCCTATAAGCCTGCCCTTTTGGATGGCTGCAGCTGCATTGTAGAGCTTCCCGTCCCGCTCCAGGGAAGCCCCAAAAACACCAGGATGTCCTTTCCGTCCGTAAACCGGACAATACGGCCCAGCTCTTCCTTCGCCCTTCTCAGCAGGGCCTTCTGACCAAACAGGTCCGCACATGTATACGCAGTAAGGCAAAGCTCCGGAAACACCATAAGCTTCACTCCCCTGCTGTATCCCTGACCAATCAAGTCCATAATCTGCTGTGCATTATATTGTGGGTCAGCCACCCTGACCTTTGGCGTGGCAGCTGCTACCCTTAAAAATCCATCTTTCATGTCTGGCCTCCATTGAAAATAATTGTTTTGATTTAATATACCACAGATTGGCAGAAAAATATAGGGAGGAATTGGGCCGGATAGGTGCATAAACCAGGGAAGAGTTTGGGGAAAACTCCCCATTTACATCCCCTCAATTCTATTATACAATCATAAAAACAAATAAAATACAGGAGTTGTTTCTATATGATAAATGAATTTTCCAGAACCGAGATGCTCATAGGCACTGAGGGGATGAATAAGCTTAAGAACTCCACCGTGGTTTTATTCGGAGTCGGAGGAGTTGGGTCCCATGCAGCGGAGGCCCTGGCCAGGTGCGGCGTGGGCCGCCTGATTCTTGTGGACAATGATACGGTCTCCCTTACAAACATTAACCGGCAGAGTATTGCGCTCCACAGTACCATGGGGCAGTTTAAGACCCGGGTCATGAAGGACAAAATTGCTGACATCTGTCCCGGCACGCAGGTCATTACCTTTGAGGAATTTGTGCTTCCCGATAATATAGAAAGCCTTTTTGAACGTATGAAGCACCAGATGGGACAGGGAAACTCTGTGGATTATATCCTGGATGCCATAGATACCGTGACAGCAAAACTTGCCCTGGCAGGCTTTGCCGCCTCCCACGCTATCCCTGTGATCGCTTCCATGGGTACCGGCAACAAGCTTCACCCGGAACTCTTCCGTATATCCGATATCTCCCAGACCTCTGTATGCCCCCTCTGCAAGGTAATGCGCAGGGAACTAAAAGCCAGGAATATCAGGGGACTAAAGGTCTGCTGGTCGCCGGAACAGCCTCTTACCCCTGGACAGACGGCGGAGGATACCGGGTGCCGCCGCGCCACTCCCGGAAGCATTTCTTTTGTACCGCCTGTGGCCGGACTTGTTATTGCAGGAGAAATCATAAGGGATATCTGCGGGCTGGCTTAGCCGCAGATATCCCTCTTCGTTATATAATGATTCATACCGGCCCTATTCCAGAGGCGCCCGGTAAAACCTGCCTACAAACTGCTGTGTCCTCAGCACATTGATAATGATATGTTCATCTGCTTCCTGCATGATGTGAATGGCGTTGTTTACCTCATAGGCTGATATGACTGTATTTAAAAGGTACATTTTCTTTTTGCTGTACCCTCCCATAGCTTCCACACAGGACATTCCATGGCGGAAATGGCTGATATAGGCGTCCACCACCTGCTGTCCCTTCATGGTGGTTGCCTGAAGGGTAACCAGCTCATAGCGGTGGTGGAAGGCGGAAATCATGCGTGTGGAGATGAACTGGAAGATAATGGAGTATCCCGCGTGCTTCCAGCCGAAAATGGCGCCGTAAAAACAGTACATAACAGCATTTCCAAAAAACACATAGGACCAGATGGAGAGCCCGGTGCGGTTGGATACAAAGAGGGCTATAAAATCCGTGCCTCCGGTGGACGCGTTTCCCCTGAGAGCAATGACGATTGCACTTCCAAAAATGACGCCGCCAAAAATAACATTCAGCACCTCATCTGTAAAGATAGGACTGAAGTTGAATATCTGCAGAAAAATACTGCTTAAGAATACCTGAATCAGGGAAAATATGGTAAAACGGAAGCTGATTCCCTTGCAGCACAGGACTGCCACCGGAATATTCAGCAAAAGCATGGTGACCTGCATGGGAATATTAAGCCCTTTCAATTCCCCCAGCCGTTCCACAAGCATGGCCATGCCTGTAAATCCCCCGGATATGATACCGGCCGGCCGCACAAAAACCTGCAGTGCATAGGACTGGATGAGGGCGGATACAAACACCGCAGCCACTGTGATGCCGGTTCTTACCCGCCTGTCTTTCTTCCATTGATTGATAAAAGCTGAGATTCTCAGAATCTGTCCCATAGGAAAATTCGCTCCTGTTTCATTTAGTTATCATATCACATAATTATCCTTCATGCTTTTTTGCCACTGGACCAAATCCTCCAATGTATATTTATCCACCACGCCGCTGATAGCCTCATCCAGCTCCCGCCACAGGCGCAGGGTCACACATTCCATCTGCCTGGCACAGGGGTTCTCATCCCCGCTCAGGCAGTCCACCGGAGCCAGGCTTCCCTCTGTGATTCTCAAAATGGAACCCACCGTATAGTCCGATGACGGTCTGGCCAGATAATAGCCCCCCTGATTTCCCCTGATGCTGCGCACAAATCCGGCTCTGGATAAGATAGAGATAATCTGCTCCAGATATTTACCGGATATCCCCTGCCGGTTAGCTATGTCTTTTATTTTAACGGGCTCTCCGTCTCCGTGGATGGCTAAATCCACCATGGTGCGGAGAGCATAACGGCCTTTTGTCGATACAAGCATGTATGTTCACGTCCTTTGTCTTAAATTTTATCCTGCCATGAGTATATCATACTATTCCTGTAGGAAATATGTCAATAGTAAGTTATCTTCCCTGCCAGGTCTGCCTAAATGCTTTATGAATAGAGTGCACTATTTTCGGGAAAATAATATGGAAACTGAGAAAAATTGCAGGTCCGATTCCATAAGGCCGGCCTGCTGACGATTGAGAACGGAGGATTTTCATGAAGAATGAACCGGTATTCCTGACTGACAAAAACCATAATATAGTGTTGGAGGCCCTTTCACCAGCTCCCAATGCAGCTCTCCCTGATTCCTGCAAACCCTTTGAAATCCTGGACCCGGCGGCCACTGAGGGCGCAGCGGAAAAACATCTTCCGGTAGTGGAACAGGACGGACTCCACGTGACAGTCAAGGTTGGAAACATTTTCCATCCCATGGGTCAGGAGCACAGCATCGGATGGGTGTGCCTTGTGACAAAAGCCGGCTGTGTCATGCGTGTTCCCCTGACCCCTGACTGCGAACCAGTGGCATCCTTCACCCTGGAAGAAGGGGACGCTCCTGCTGCTGCTTACGCTTACTGCAATCTTCACGGACTGTGGAAAAAATCAATCTGATTCCTTCCGGCAAAACACTCCTCAAACAGCCCCGGATGACAGTTTTTATACCCGCTGCCATTACCGGGGCAGAATGCCGGAAGCATCCGGACAAAAAAATGAGAGCCGCCCTTCCCCCACAGAAGGCAGCTCTCAGTCACGATCAAAAACCGTCACACTATTAGTTTATCTGGCATCCCCATACCAAACAAAAACCCGTAAGGCACTCCTTTGTGCTTCTTACATGGACACTATACCACCGCTCCCATGATTTGTCAATCATTTTTGTGCATATTAGTGAATTCCTTTCCCCTATATACAAGTTTTTATATAAATTTCTCCCATCCGTCCGCAGACCAAAGACAAATGTCTTTTGTATATTTATCTTTCATCGGTACATACTAACTTAAGCCATAATTTTTATCTGAAGTCACACAGAAAGGAAGAAACCATGGAATTTTCCCAAAATTTAAAAGACAACATTACCTACCTTCACAAGAAGCTGAATGTAGAGACGAATTTTGACGTGGTTTACCGCGTAGTCCACATCGGCGGCCGGGAAGCATGTCTTTATTTCATAGATGGTTTTACAAAGGATGATTCCCTGTTAAAAATTCTGCAGGTGTTCTCCACCATCAAGCCGGAGGATATGCCAAAGGACGCCCACGGCTTCTCCAAACAGTATGTTCCTTACGGCGAGATCGGACTGCTTTCCAATGACCAGGATATGACCGTCCAGCTGCTGTCCGGTGTATCCTGTCTCTTTATTGACGGTTATGATAAATGTATTACGATTGACTGCCGCACCTATCCTTCCCGCGGTGTCAGCGAACCGGAAAAGGATAAAGTCATGCGGGGCTCCAGAGATGGCTTTGTGGAAACCCTGATTTTTAATACGGCCCTGATTCGGCGGAGAATCCGCGATCCCAGGCTTACCGTGGAAATAACATCGGCCGGAGAGAGCTCCCACACTGACATTGCCATCTGTTATATGGAAAACAGGGTTGATAAGCAGCTCCTGGATAAAATCAAGAAACGGATTCAGAATCTGAAGGTAGATGCGCTGACCATGAATCAGGAAAGCCTGGCAGAGTGTCTCTTTCCCTATAAATGGTTCAATCCATTCCCAAAATTTAAATTTTCAGAACGGCCGGACACGGCTGCCGCCTCAATTTTGGAAGGAAATATCATTATCCTGGTAGACAACTCTCCTTCTGCCATGATACTTCCCTCCTCTGTCTTTGATATCATCGAGGAGGCAGATGATTACTACTTTCCTCCTATTACAGGCACTTACCTCCGTCTGTCCAGGATGACCATATCCCTGCTGTCCCTGCTTCTAACCCCTACATGGCTTCTGTTCATGCAGAATACGGAGCTCATACCGGACTGGCTGGCATTTATCCGGCTTTCGGACCCGCTTAATGTGCCTTTAATATGGCAGCTTCTTATACTGGAATTTGCCATTGACGGCCTGCGGCTGGCGGCTGTCAATACCCCCAATATGCTGACCACCCCCCTCAGTGTGATTGCCGGTATTGTTCTGGGCGAATATGCAGTAAAATCAGGTTGGTTCAACAGTGAGACCATGCTCTACATGGCCTTTGTTACCATTGCCAATTATTCCCAGGCCAGCTTTGAATTAGGATATGCCATGAAATTCATGCGTATCATCATATTAATACTGACATCCATCCTGAATATATGGGGATTTGTCATCGGAATCATCCTGTCCGCCTGTGCCATCATATTCAACAGAACCATTGCCGGAAAGAGCTATATTTATCCTCTGATTCCATTTAGCCTCTCAGAATTAAAAAAGCGTTTTCTCAGGGGACGGCTGCCTCATACAGAGAAATAATTGACCTATCCCATGGTAAAACAGAATAGAGAAACAGTGAACCGGCCTTTTGGCCGGTTCTGTTTCCTAACTCATATTGTTATACATATCAAAATAGGCCTCCGCCTCTTTTTCTGTCAATGAAAAATGTTTCTCCAGCTTGGCCAGTATGACTTTTTTGTCTTTCCCCTCTTCCAGGTTATCTTTTATAAGGGCTTTAATGCCCTGTGACAAGCCCTGCGACAAGCCCCGCTCCAGCCCATTCTTCTGCGCATCTTCTGCAAGCCTCTTATAATAGCTTTGCATGGTAGCTTCGTCACTGGCTGCCTTAAGGCGCTCCAGGTACAGATAACGCAGTTCTTTGTCGGCATTCAGGCGTTCCAGTTCCTCCACCGCTTCCTTCATATAACGGTTTCTCTTTGCCATATCTTTAAGCACCTCCCAGTCACGGGCGGATATAAGCTTTGCCCAGTGATATATCTCTGTTTGTTTTTCCTCCTCACTGCAGGAAACCAGTTGACTTAAGTATAGCACACGCAGGCTGATTTTGCCACTATAGACACACCCGGTTTTATCATCCATAAGCCGTATGACCGAATAAAAATGCTCTGTTCCTTTCCGTGGAAATCCCAGGATGCTGATATGTATACACTCCTCCAACGCATCATAATTCTGGCCTTTCAAAAAGTCTTCTGTATACATACGGCTGATATAAAAGAGGCTCCGTTCTTCCCAGAAAGGATGTGACAAAAGCTGTATTTCTATATTCACTTTCTTACAGTGGTTCAGGCGCACCTTTACATCCAGTATTCCTTCCCGGTCATCAGCATATTCCCCGTGGAGAAATGTGTCCGGGAATTCCAGACTGGTGATCTCACCTGCCGGAATGTCCAGCAGACTGCTTAAAAGCCCTTTCAGCGCAGTCTTGTTGCGGAATGTTTTCTTAAAGGCGAAGTCATTGGTCAGGCTTATATCCAGGGGCCTTCCGCTGTCTGCCAGCTGTTTTAGCTGCAAATCCACTTTTTTCTTTCCTTCCCTAAAAAAACGTCTGATACGCCCTTTGTGCCATTTTCCCATAGGCATTGCCCTCCATGAACTATTTGATTTATGTGATATGAGCGGAAATCCCGGCAGATACGCCAGTACCCGGCAAAAACATTGGATTTTATGCCGGAAAAGATTTTTATATAGATTGTTCAGAAACAATCTGATTGGTCCAGTATAACATATAAAGGTACTGCTTTCAATATCTCCCCTGCTTTTAAACGGAGTAAATACGCTTTATATCCATGCAAAAAGCAGCGCCGGATCCCTTACCTTTGCCAAAGGAGAGATATCCGGCGCTGCCAATCTTCTGTTTTAAATCATAGCCATTACAGCTTATCCGCATTTCTGAACAGGGTATGGCCGTTTGCGTTCTTCACCAGACCGGTCACATCAGGCTTAGCCAGGACGATGGCATTCAGATAATACAGCGGTATAATGGGCATCTCATCCATCAGGATGGCCTCCGCCTCCTTGAATATCTCCATACGCTTGCTGTTGTCCGCCAGGTTCCGGCATTCTTCTATCATGCTGTCATACTTCATGGCATTGTCCCCGCTCCAGCGGTTCTGGTTATAGGCGCGGGCCTGGGTAAAGCAGTTCAGGTTTGTGTCCGGATCCAGATAGTCACCGGTCCATCCGTCAAAGCAAACATCAAAGTTTCCGGCCTTCTGCTCATCCCAGTACACCTTGGACTCAAAGGTAACAATGTCTGCCTGGACTCCAAGATTATCCTTCCACATGGACTGGATTACCTGGGCAATGTCCTTATTCTCTTTTGTGTTGGTAACAATAAAGGTCAGAACAGGCAGTCCCTCTCCATTGGGATATCCCGCGTCTGCCAGGAGTTTCTTTGCAGCTTCCACATCCTCTTGAATCAAATCACCTGATACGGTGCGGAAATCCTCGGAGGAGCCTTCATATGGTATCCCATAAGGCACGAATCCGTAGGCCGGCTCAGGCTTTGACGGAACGATGGACTCGCAGATTGTCCTGCGGTCAATAGCCATGGCCAGGGCCCTTCTCACATCCGGATTGGACAGATACTCTTTGGAACAGTTGAAATCGTAATATCTGGTTCCAATCTTGTCATATCCTTTCAGTTCTTCTGTATTCCCATACTGGTCAATGACCTGGGAAGTTACCAGGTTATCGCCCATAGCGTCAATCTCACCTGCATTATATGCGGACAGGGCTGACTCCGGAGACTGGATAATCACGATTTCCACTCCGTCCAGTTTGACGGAACCAGCGTCATAGTAATTGGGATTTTTCTTCAGCACATAGCTGCTCTGGGGATTTATCTTCTCCAGGGTAAATGCACCGTTGCACACATAGGTATCCGCGGATTTGGTCCAGGGATCCTGTCCCTCCACCACCTCCTGCTTGACAGGGAAAAAGTTGCTGGACGCTGTCAGATAAAGGAAATATGGCGTAGGTGCTTTCAGGGTTACCTCCAGGGTTTTGTCATCCACAGCCTTTACCCCCACATCCTGGGCAGAGCCGCCCTGTGTGTTGTATTCTTCCCCGCCCTTCAGATAGTGCAGTTCCCAAGCAGCCGGGGAAGCCGTATCAGGATTCAGGACGCGCTTCCAGGAATATTCAAAGTCTCCTGCCGTCAGATCACTTCCATCGGACCATTTAAGTCCGTCCTTCAATGTGAAGGTGTAGGTCAGCCCGTCTTCGCTTACCTCATATGTGTCACACATGGCATTGCTCAGGCTTCCGTCTGCCTCCAGCTGGAACAGGCCGCAGAACATATTCTGCAGGAAGGTGGACGATGTGCTGTAGTTATTCAGTGTAGGGTCCAGTGTTTCCGGTTCCTCCATCACTGCATAGGTAAGGATCTTTTCTCCCTCTTTTGACCCGGCGGTCCCAGCTGCCGAAGCTTCTGTACCGGCATCTGTACCGGCAGGACTGCTTTGTGCCTGGCCGCAGCCGGCCAGGGTAGTGGCTGTCAGGGCTGCACACAGCAATAGGCTTAATTTTTTCTTCATAACATTTCCTCCTAGTTTTTAACGGATTCCCGTTTGGCAGAATCCAATACAGGAAATTATACCTGCATTCTCCGTGGAAAGTCAATACATGGAAAGCAGTTTGGCTGGGCCGGCCACGTCACCGGCCACCTCCCTGTCACCTTCCTGCCACCTCCCTGTCACAGGCGTCTCTCCTACTCCAGCTCCAGCCCGCCTGTATACAGCTGGTAATACATTCCCCTCTCCCTTATCAGGCTCTCGTGGTCTCCCCGCTCAGCAATACGTCCATGGTCCAGTACCATGATAGCGTCGGAATTGCGGATGGTGGAAAGCCTGTGGGCTATGACGAATACGGTCCTGCCCTTCATCAGCTCATCCATGCCTCTCTGCACCATAGCCTCTGTCCTGGTATCAATGCTGGAAGTGGCTTCATCCAGAATCAGGACCGGAGGATCTGCAATGGCTGCCCGCGCAATGGCTAAAAGCTGGCGCTGGCCCTGGGACAGCTCCTCGCCGTCTCCTGTAAGCATGGTATCGTATCCTTCCGGCAGCATCTCTATAAACTGGTCGGCATTGGCCAGCTTCGCCGCATCGCAGATCTCCCTGTCCGTGGCATCCAGCTTTCCATATCGTATATTCTCTCTGATTGTACCGGTAAACAGGTGGGTATCCTGGAGCACGATGCCAAGAGAGCGGCGCAGGTCGTCTTTCTTTATATGGCGGATATCAATACCATCATATGTGATAGAGCCCTTCTGTATGTCGTAAAAACGGTTAATCAGATTGGTTATGGTGGTCTTTCCCGCCCCTGTGGCTCCCACAAAAGCCAGCTTCTGCCCCGGCTTCGCATACAAGCTGATGTCATGGAGCACTGCATGCCCCGGCTCGTATCCAAAGTCCATATCCTGAAACCGCACATCACCGGTAAGTCTTGTGTATGCGGCCGCGCCGTCCTCACAGGGACATTTCCAGGCCCACAGGCTGGTCCGTTCCGGTACCTCTGTCATTTTTCCGCTTTCATCCACACGGACATTGACAAGGGTCACATCTCCCCGGTCTGTCTCCGGTTCCTCATCCATCATATTAAAAATACGTTCTGCCCCTGCCAGGGCCATGATAATGGAATTGGACTGCTGGGATATCTGGGCAAAGGGCTGGTTAAAGCTCTTTGTAAACTGGAGATAAGAAGCAATCTGGCCCAGGGTCAGCCCTGCCAGGCCGCTTAGTGACAGAATTCCTCCTGCGATAGCTGTGAGCACAAACTGCAGGTTGCCTATGTTGGTAATGACCGGCATAATAACATTGGCGTACTTGTTGGCGTGGAATGCGCTGTCATAGAGCCGGTCATTCAGCTTGTCGAATTCCTCCCTGGTCTCCTCCTCATGGTTAAATACCTTGATGACCTTCTGTCCGCTTAAACGCTCCTCAATGTATCCCGTCACCTTTCCGATAGCCAGCTGCTGCGCCACGAAATACCGTCCGCACCGGCCTGCCAGAGTCCTGCTGACAAAGAGCATGAGAACTATCATGGCTGCTGCCAGGACAGAGAGGGGAACGCTGATACCTATCATCACCGCGGATATGGCTATGATGGTGACAAAGGAGGACAATACCATGGGCAGAGCCTGGTTAATCATCTGTCTCAGGGTGTCGATATCATTGGTAAAACGTCTTCATATGCTCTCCTTTTACTTTGTCTCTACATAACGTCGTCT
>ERZ773217.2824-NODE-2824-length-10722-cov-2.640667_pt1 | contig 10722 bp, 9 predicted proteins | sample MGYA00580995_ERZ773217 | MGnify/ENA primary metagenome ERZ773217 (study PRJEB29015, sample SAMEA2737772) | human gut metagenome | biome: human gut; feature: human-associated habitat; material: faeces | place: China | collected 2012 ...
TGTTATGACGGTTCCTACTCTTTGGACGTATCCTTTAAATCGTTTTGTAATTCACAGAAAGAAAAAGGCTTGATTTTGAGTAGCAATATTTAATATAATTAATTTATAATATATTTTTGGTTGGGAAAATAATATGGGGTATAAGATTTTTGCGTGTGACCTTGACGGCACGCTTCTTGATGATAATTCAAATGTGTCTAAAGATAATTTTGATGCAATTGAACAAATGACAAAAGACGGTATTGAATTTGCACTTTGCACAGGCAGGACTTTCTATGAAATACCTCAGTCTTTACGTGATTTTCAAAGCATAAGATATATAATCTACTCCGACGGTTCTGTTATATTTGATAAAAAGAAAAATAAGAACGTGTATGAGCATTATATTGATATGCAAACTTTAATCAGGCTTTATAATCTTTTGTCATCGTATGACACAATGATTGAATTTTATGAAAATAAAGAGCCAAAGACCGATAAGTCAAAGCTTAATATAAATTCATATCATTATTATAAAATTGATGAAAATTATATTGACGTAATTGATAAAACAAGAATAGGTATTGATGATTTATCAAGTGCGGTTGATTTATTTGATAAAACAGAATTATTAAATGTATTTTTTAAGAATTTAGATGAAAGAAAAAATTGCTTTGAAAAATTAAAACATTTTGATAATATTATTTTTACTACCTCAATGACTAATAATATTGAAATTACGGCCGAAAACGTATCAAAAGGCTCGGCACTTTCAAAACTCGGCGAGTTAATCGGTGCCAAAAGCAATGAAATAATTGCAGCAGGGGACAGTAAAAATGATTTGCCTATGTTTGAATTTGCAGGCTTGCCCATAGCAGCAGGAAATGCAAGCGATGAAATTAAGTCGATTACTAAGAATACCGCTTGCTCAAATAATGAGTCGATAGTTAAGTACATATATGATAAGTATATTAAATAAGAGGAGAAAAATGGAAGGAAAAATACATTTTTTAAATACGGGACACAGCGATTGCATTATTCTTGAAAGTCATGGAAAAATTGCAATGATAGATTCTGCAGAGGATACTGATTTTCCTAAGAATAAGCCTCATCTTAATTTAAAAGGCTACGAGGATATAGTTGTTAAATATTTGTTAGATAATTTTAGTGATGAGAACGGAAACGTTAATATTGAGTTTGTTTTAGGCACTCATTGCCATTCAGACCATATCGGCGGATTTGATACTGTTATCAATCACCCGAATATTTTTGTTAAAACAGCTTATTTAAAGCCTTACAATGAGCAAAATATTTGCCGCTTTGAGCGTGTCAGATGGGATAATACAGAAGTCTATAATCAAATGCTTGACGCAATTAAAAAGAACAATGTTGAGCTTGTTGAGGAGTTTGATGAAATAAAAACCGTTCTCGGTGACTTTAATATTGAGTTTTTCAACGGCAAGAACAGAGAACGAAAAATCAAATTCGGCGAAAATGTAAACAGTGTCGGAACTCTCGTAACAATCGGTAAATCAAGAGCCTTTCTTGCAGGCGATATTAATTATAAAGCAGGTGACGAAAAGCGTATTGCCGATAAAATCGGAAACGTTGATTTGCTCAAGGTCGGTCATCACGGCTATTTATATTCGACTTCATTTTATTTTGTAAAGAAATTAATGCCTAAAATTGCGATTTTCTGCAATGAAATGAAAGGCGTTTATCCCGACGTTAAATATAAACTTAAAAACATTTCTCATTCAAAGCTTTATGCTACAATGAATTCAAACGGCATTATTGCTTGTTTTGACGGCGAAAATATCGTTGTTAAAGAAAATATTATGTAGCCCAACCTCCGTGTAATGCTACTATTACACGTTATTACACAAAAAGTCTTGAGTTTAACTTTTGTTTTACTCAAGGCTTTTTCTTTGCTCAAAAATAATTAAAAGAAGCGATTTAGTCGGGAATTATGATATAAAATATGATTTTTGATATACGACTTTAAAAATTGTGTTATTATATAGATGAAAGATGCACTTTCTAAACAAAATATAAAATAAATTGTAAAAATGCACAAAAATTATATTGATAAGATGAAATTTTTATAGTATAATAGATGCGTTATTAATTCGAAGGGAGCGTTTTTGTGTATGAGATACCCACAAATCGTTAAAAAAATGTCGCTTGAGCAGAAGGCTGCTTTTGTTTCAGGTTATGACTATTGGCATCTTGAGGAAGCGCCTGAGCTTGGTCTTCCTAAAATTATGATTACCGACGGACCTCACGGTTTACGTAAGGCTAAGGGCAAGGATTATGTTCCGGCTGAGGGTGAAGAAAAGAAAGGCGGAATTGGGCTTGGTAACTCTGTTCCTGCCACTTGTTTCCCACCGGCTGCCACTTCATCTTGTTCTTGGGATGAAGACCTCTTAAAGCAAGAGGGTGAGGCAATGGGTCAAGAATGTTTAAAGGAAAAGGTTTCTACTATTTTACCATAAAACTCCATGTGATCTTCCTCCCGCCTGTTTGCGGCCGTAATTTTGAATATTTCAGTGAGGACCCTTATCTTGCAGGTAAGTGTTCGGCAAGTGTTATTAACGGCGTTCAATCAAAGGGCGTAGGTACATCACTTAAGCACTTTGCTTGTAACTCTCAAGAAGCATTTCGTATGGTTCTCAATGAAGTTATTGATGAAAGAACAATGCGTGAAATTTATCTTCCTGCATTTGAAATTGCTGTTAAAGAGGCTCAACCGTGGACTGTGATGAATTCTTATAACAGAATCAACGGCGTTTATGCTTCTGAAAATAAGCATCTTCAGCAAGAAATTCTCCGTGACGAGTGGGGATTTGAAGGCTTAATTGTTACAGACTGGGGCGCATCTGTTGACAGAATCCCCGGACTTAAGAACGGTACCGACCTTGAAATGCCAAGTTCCGGAACACTTAATCAGCATAGAATCATTGACGCTGTTAAGAACGGTGAACTTGATGAAGCTGTTCTTGACGAAAGAGTTGACAATGTTGTTAATCTTATTATGAAATCAAAGCCTGCTCTTGAAAAGGAGCATACATTTGACCCTAAGGCGCACCACGCAATTGCGCAGAAGGTTGCCGAAGGCTCAATGGTACTTCTTAAAAATGACGATAAAATTCTTCCTCTTAAGAAAGGACAGAAGGTTGCAGTTATCGGCGAAATGGCTAAGGCTCCACGTTTCCAGGGCGCAGGTTCATCTGTAATTAATCCGACAATGCTTTCAAATGCTTATGACGAACTTGAAAAGCTTGGCGTTGACCTTACATATTCACAGGGCTATTATAAGTCTGCTCCTACTAAGAAGGATAAAAACAGAAAGAGCGATGATGAGCTTACTAAAGAAGCAGTTGCAGCAGCAAAGAGTGCAGATGTTGCAGTAGTATTTGTCGGCCTTACCGAAGATTTTGAGGGCGAGGGTTACGACAGAGAAACAATCAATATGCCTGCTAACCATAATGCTCTTGTATCCGCTGTAGCACAGGCTAATCCTAATACAGTCGTTGTTCTTGCAGGCGGTTCAGTTGTTCTTATGCCTTGGCTTAATGAAGTTAAAGGTCTCCTTAACTCAGGTCTCGGCGGCCAGGCAGGCGGTATCGCTGTTGCTAATATTCTTACCGGTGCTGTAAACCCATCAGGTAAAACATCTGAAACATATCCAACATCATTTGAGGCTAACCCGACATACGGCTACTATCCGGGCGGCCCTGTTACTTCAGAGCACAGAGAGTCGGTATATATCGGCTACAGATATTATGATTCAGCTAATCTCGATGTTGTATTCCCGTTTGGATACGGTCTTTCATACACAACATTTGAATACAGCGACATTAAACTTTCATCTGATAAGATTAAGGATACAGATACTCTTTCTGTTTCATTTAAGATTAAAAATACAGGTGACGTAGACGGTGCTGAAATTGCTGAAATTTATGTTGCTGATAAGGAATCAACAATTTATCGTCCTGTTAAGGAGCTTCGTGCATTTAAGAAAGTTTTCCTTAAAGCAGGCGAGGAAAAGGAAGTTACAATTGAACTTTCTAAGAGAGCATTTGCTTTCTATAACGTAAATATTAATGATTGGTATGTTGAATCAGGCGATTTTGACATTATCGTTGCAGCTTCAAGCCGTGATCCTAAGCTTACCGCAACAGTTAATGTTGAATCAACAGTTGAGGCTGAAGTTCCTGATTACAGAGCAACTGCTCCTAATTATTATAACAATGTTGCAAATATCACTCGTGATGACTTAGCCGCTGTATATGGTGAACTTCCAAATCCTGAAATTGATACAAATAAGAAGATTGACCTTTACTGCTGCCTTAATGATGCACGCCATACAAAGTGGGGCGGTAAGCTTTGCAATATGATTACTAAGATTATGAGCGGTATGGGCTCTGACGCTAACGGCGACGGTAAGATGCTTGCTGCTATGGCTACTCAAATTCCTATTCGTAACTTTATTGCTATGAGTATGGGAGTATTTTCACCTGCAATGGCTGAAGGTCTTCTTATGATGCTTAATGATGATGAATCAAGCTTTGTTGGCTTTAACAAAATTTTCTGGAGACTCGGTGGCGCTCTTACAAGACTTCCGGCTCTTCTTAAATCTATCTAACATATTTAAAAATTACAGAGACTTTCAATAACGTCAATATTATATAAGTATGTTTTAGACTGAAATTTAAACGGTGCAACTCAAAATGGGTTGCACCGTTTTTTAAATCATAAAAAAGGGCACTTGACTTATAAAAAAGTCAAGCACCCATTACGTTTAGAGTTGAGCTGTAACTCAATCTCCGATAAAAGAATACCACAATATTATAATTTAGTCAATGTATAATATTGACTAAATATTATACACTTATTTCCAACTTTGAATTATTGACGGATTGTCAAATATTTCATCAAGCTTTCTCATAAACGGAACAACATCGCCGTAGTCAAGTGCTCTGTGGTCAATAGCAATTGTGATAGGCAATATAAGTCTTATTTCTATTTTGTCATTTCCGTTTTCGTCTGTTACAACAGTAGGTCGTTTTTGAGCTGCATTAATAGCAAACGCTGTTGTTTGCGGAGGGATGATTTCGAGAAGGGCACACATACCTTTTTGTTCGCGATAAACCGAGCCGAGGTTTGAAATTGTTGTCGTACCTTGCTCAATGTCATGCTTGGTAAGACGCCTTGTTATAGGAATTGAATAATAGTCTTTTTTAGCTTGACCGGAAAGAGTTTTTATTTTGTGCTTTCCTGTTTTTGAACCTACAAGCCTGCGAATTGTTTGTAAAATTTTGCCTTGCTTAAGACCTGTTAATGTATTATCAAGGGAAACCTCAAACATAACCTCGTTCATATCCGAACCCTTTGCACGCATAGCTGTATTATTAATAGCTTCTGTCATTTGCGTAAGAGTTTTATTGCCCATATCGTGCATATTAACTGTCATCATTAAACCTGACGGCAAAATCATTGGCATTGAAATGTCAATATGGTCAAAATAAATAAGCTTGCCTCTTACAAGTTTTCTATTAAATTTAAGATGAGTGTTCATCTTCGGCGCTGCCTTTAAGCCTTCACAAATTATTTTAAGCATAATTGTGTTGATAGTGATTTTCTTTGTTTTGTCGGTAACGCCCTCATTAAGTTTTTTACATTCTTTAAAAAGCTCTGTAACATCAGCATCGTATGTCATAGTAGCATGGGGGATTGTTTCCCAGCTTTCAGATGTCATATTTGATACGATTTTTCTTGCAATACCGAAATGCTCTTCTTTTACCTTTGCCATTTGATTCTCCTTAAAACTATTCTTTGATTTTTGAAATGATTGACGCAACACTCTCTTTAAGTGACTCCTTGGTATCAACTAAATAGTCTTTTATTTCACTGCGTTGTTTTTCCATTTCTTCGCCGGTAAATGGTTCTTCATTAAAACGCTTTTTAAATTCCAAAATCAAATAAGGTCTGAATTTCGGATGTGCTATTTTAATAAGAGCCTTAGCCCTCTCTTTTAATGTTTTGCCCTTAAGCTGTGCAATACCATATTCAGTAACAACATAATTAACGTCGTTTCTGGGAGTAGTTACCGCACTGCCCTCTGTTATTAACGGAACAATTCTTGATATTAAGCCTTTTTTTGCTGTTGAAGGCATAGCGATTATAGAACGTCCGCCTTTGCTCATTGTAGCACCCCTGACAAAGTCAACCTGACCGCCGACGGCTGAGTATTGGTTTAACCCTACGGTGTCGGATACTACCTGACCTAAAAGGTCAATTTGTAAGCAAGAATTTATTGAAACCATATTGTCATTTTGAGCAATGACAGATGGATTGTTTACGTAATTAATTGGGTGAAGTTCAACTGAAGGGTTGTTATTTATGTAATTATTCAGTTTTTCCGAGCCAAACGCAGCACCCAAAATAGTTCTGAAAGGATTTTTGTTTTTCTTTTTGTTGTTAATTATTCCTGCTTCAAGTAAATCAACAACACCGTCGCCGACAAGCTCGCTGTGCAGACCTAAATCCTTTTTGTCCCAAAGCTGAGCGCAAACTGCATTGGGAATACCGCCAATACCAAGCTGTAAGCAGTCGCCGTCATTTATAAGGGAAGCACAATATTTTCCGATTTCCATTTCAGTATCGGATATCTCAACTGCTTTTACCTCCGGAAGCGGCTCGTCATGCTCTACAAAACAGGTGAAATCCCTTATATGCATAAAGCTGTTTCCAAATGTACGGGGCATATATTTGTTTACTTGAGCAATTTTAATATCACAGTAGTCCGCCGTTCCTCTTGTATAATCAACTGTTGTTCCAAATGAAACATAGCCGTGTTCGTCCGGCGGAGATACCATAACTATTGTAACTCTCGGGCGTATGTAATTTTTAATCAAATCGGGAATCTCATAAAAGTGAGACGTTGTAAATTCACTTACACCTAATGAAATAGCCTTGCGGTTGCTTTGCGAAGCGAAAAGACAGTTTAATGTAAAATGACCTTTCATTTCAGGTCTGCACCAAGGTGAATCTCCGAGTGTGAGCATATTTACAATTTGAACATCATGATAATTTTGATAATTGTCAACCAGCGCTCTTTCAATTGCAAACGGTTCACCGCAACCAAATCCGGTTACAACCTTGTCACCGTCGTTTATAAGCTTAATCGCTTCTTCGGCAGTAGTTAGTTTGCTTTGATAAATTTCCTTCCAATTAGTCAATTTGTTACCTCTTAGTAAAAATATACTTCGTATAAATATAAACAAAATGTATAGATAATAAACTTTTATATACCATAAAGTTTATTAACTTTTCTAATGTTACAACTTTTATTATAAAATGTCAATTATATTAATATTTAATTTTATAAATATTAACACTTTTATAGACAATATTCGTTAAATTTAAATCAATTGTTGATTATTACATTAAAAATATGTATAATACCATAGGTGATGGTTATGAATATTAAGGTTACCGATTATTGCACTGCATCTAATTCAAGCATGGGTGTAAATGAGGCAATTAAAAATATGCAAAGCGGAGATACACTTTTGTTTCCGACAGGGGAGTATCATTTTTATAAGGATTTCAGTATTCATAAGGTGTGCTATATGACTAATACTGACTCATTTAAAGCGCCTGATAAATACTTTGCAATTGATATTGAAAATAAAGACGGTATCACTGTTGACGGTTGTGGTTCAACATTTGTAATTCACGGTGATATGTGCTCTTTTGCTATGTTTAATTGCAGTAATATTAAGCTTAAGAATTTTACTGTTAAATATAATTCACCTACGAATTATGAGATGAAAGTTATCAAAAAATCAATTAATAAGATAACTTATAAAATCCCGTTGAAAAGCCCTTTTTATATTAAGGATAATAAACTTACATTTTTTGAACAAAGTCCTTTTACAAAGAAAAAATATTATTCATATACAGCTAACGAGCAATGTTACTGCAATGTTGTTCACAGAGGTGACTCTGTTTTCAGAACTGCCCTTTCGCCAACTAAAACAGCGATTAAGATAAAAAAAGTCGACAATGATACGGTTGAATGTAAATATTTGATATCGCCTAAGTTTAAGGTAGGCGATGTTGTGACTATGTCACGCAATAAACTTCGTGATAATTCAGGTTTGTTTTTTGATGAATGTTCAAACGTTGACTGCGAAAATATAACGGTTAATTATATGCACGGCTTTGGCTGGCTTTCGCAAATGTGCGAAAATTTGAATTTTAAAAATATTACATTTACTCCCGCAAAAGGCTATACGGTTTCTTCTTTTGCCGATTTGATTCATATTTGCGGCTGCAAGGGATATGTAAATATTATTGATTCGCATTTTGAACATCCGCACGATGACGCAATCAATGTTCACGGCGCTTTTTTAAGGCTTAAGAAAATTATTGATACAAATACTGCCGAGTTAGAGTTTGTTCATCATCAGCAGGGTGGATATAAAGCATTTTTCCCTGAAAATGAAGTGAAAATTTACAGGAGAGCGGATTTGTCAGAACTTAAAGATGTTTATACCGTTGAAAGTACGCAAGACGATATTGATAATAAATGCGTTAAGGTTAAATTTAAAGAAGCATTGCCTCCGCTAAAGCCCGAACAGTTTGTTTTTGAAAATATTACATATAATCCCGAACTTACGATAAGCGGTTGCACATTTAATGCTATCCCTACACGTGGTATTTTATGCACTACTGACAGACCGTCTAAGATTTTTAATAATACATTTAAAAATATCTTAATGCCTGATATTTTTATTTCTTGCGACTGCAAGGATTGGTACGAAAGCGGTCCATGCAGAAATCTTGAAATATTTAATAATACATTTTCAAAAAAGAACGCAGTTAAGCTTGAACCTATTTGCGTAAATAAACCAGTAAAAGATGTTCACAGAAACATTAAAATATATGATAATGAAATCGGAGAATAATTTATGAGCAAAAATATGATTATCGGTCAATCCGGCGGACCTACGGCTGTTATTAATTCAAGTCTTGCCGGGGCAATCGAATATGCTTTTTCAAGCAACAAAATTGACACAGTTTACGGTATGATTAACGGTATTCAAGGTCTTTTGGAAAACAATATTATTGACCTTAAAGAACGTTTTTACGGTAAGCCTTATGATATAAACAGACTTCGCTTAACTCCTGCAATGTTCCTTGGTTCTTGCAGATATAAGCTTGGTGATGATGAAAAAATATTTGCCGAAATTATTGATGTTTTAAAAAAATATAATATCGGGTATTTTCTTTATATCGGCGGTAACGATTCTATGGATACTGTTGATAAGCTTTCAAAGTATACGGCAAGTCATAATATTGATATCAAAATTGTCGGTGTACCTAAAACTATCGATAATGACCTTGTGGGTATTGATCATTCACCGGGATTCGGCTCGGCTGCCAAGTATATTGCACTTGCAGTTAAAAATGTTGCTTATGATACAAGTATATATAGTATTAAAAGCGTTCATATTATTGAGGCAATGGGTCGTAATGCCGGCTGGCTTACAGCTGCATCAGCACTTGCACGTGACGGTGACAGCGTTGCACCTCATCTTATTTATTTGCCTGAAATACCGTTTTCTGTTGATAAATTTGTTGAGGATGTTAAGGGTAAGCTTAATGAATTTAACTCGGTTATTGTTGTTGTAAGCGAGGGAATTAAGGATGAAAACGGTAATTATATCAGCGCAAGGGGAGATAATGTTGACAAATTCGGTCACGTTATGCTCAGTGGAACAGGAGCTTATCTTAAAAGCGTTGTAGAAGAAAAAATAGGATGTAAAGTTCGTGCTTTAGAGCCAAGCGTTCTTCAAAGAAGTGCAGGTCATACTGCTTCAATGACTGATATTACCGAAGCATACAATTTAGGTGTTGTTGCTGTTAAAGCGGCGCTTGACGGTAAGACAGGCGTATTTTCTACTCTTCGCAGAATAAGCGATTTGCCTTATACGGTTGATTATTATACCGAGCAGGTTAGCGTGGTCGCAAATAATGAAAAATTAGTACCGAGAAGCTGGATAAACGAGCAGGGTAACGACGTTACTCAAAAGATGATTGATTATCTTTCACCCCTTGTTAAGGGCGTTCCGCAAGTTCCTTACAGAAACGGCTTGCCTGATTATATCGGTCTTTCACACCTTGATATTAAAAAGCAAAAATATAAAGACTAAAATAAAACGGAGTTGTCATTCGACAGCTCCGTTAATTTTTTAGTATTCTACTTTTAAGCCTTCCTCAGCTTCGGCAACCTTCAGCATAATTGCACATTCAATGCGCTTTCTGTGAAGCTCACAACCAAAGTCGTAAACGCCGTTTACGCTTCCTGTTGTGTGATAAGCATTTGCGGCGCAACCGCCGGAACAATAAAGTTTTGCAAAGCAATCTTTGCACTCTTTGTGCGAATAAACATTGCATTCTTCAAATTGTTCAAGAACTTTTTTGTTTGTAACTCCTTTCCAAATGTCACCGAGCAAGAATTTTTCGTCACCAACGAATTGGTGGCAAGGGTAAAGTTCGCCTGTAGGAGTGACAGCCATATATTCTGTGCCTACCCCGCAGCCTGAAACTCTTTTTACAATGCAGGGACCTGCATCAAGGTCAATCATATAATGATAAAAAGTAAACCCTTTGCCGTTTCTGTATGATAAGGTATTTCAAAATCTGGAACTACTGGTTCACCGAACTTTT
>ERZ773217.2829-NODE-2829-length-10703-cov-6.459617_pt1 | contig 10703 bp, 7 predicted proteins | sample MGYA00580995_ERZ773217 | MGnify/ENA primary metagenome ERZ773217 (study PRJEB29015, sample SAMEA2737772) | human gut metagenome | biome: human gut; feature: human-associated habitat; material: faeces | place: China | collected 2012 ...
GCACCAGCTGACCAAGTGACCAGTATGCATCATTAGGGCAGGCATCCGGAAGTTTATCAAGCATATTTAGAGTTGCAAGTGCAATGGCTTCTGCATCGTCGCTATCGCTCTTGCGATACATGGCACCACGGTGCTTTGCCTGACGATGAGAAATAGCAGTATTTACATCCTTAACCAGATACCCCTTGTCAATAAGCCAAACCGCTAAGGCTCTGCCATAACCATAAGCATTCTCCAGACCATAAACTACGGTCTTACCATCAGCATTACACTTTTTCACTTTCGTTACCAGCTTAGGAAAATCGGCTGGTCTGTTTGGGAACGTAATCTCTCCCAGTTTCTTGTTGTAGCAGTCAATGATGACCGCTGTGTGGGTTTCTTTGTGTAAATCGATACCCACATAAATATAATCTTCTTTAATCATTACATCAACTCCAATCTCAATGTTTGGCAAAACAGTGGCAATCTCAACTGTTAAGCATCTTTCTCGGAATTACGCATCTTTTCAGCAACCAAGTGTGCAAGAGTGGTATAGCCTATCCACTTCTGGTCAGGCACAAAATATTCCGCAAAGGAACACCGCTGACTTTCATGGAGATGGATACATCCTGTAGAACACAGGACACGAAGCAGAAGAAATCTCCTTCGTGGTGTGTGATGTTAACTCTGAAAAAGAACAGTTGCAAGTCAATTTTTTGATTTGGGAGCAGATTTTTTATATGAACCACTAAAAATGAGCAGAATTTGCTTTATGCCAAAAGAGCAAAACAGACAAAAACGAGTAATAGTGCACAAATTTACTTTTCTAGCACATTAAACAACTTTCTCTTGCCCTTGTGAGAGCCTGTGTTGCCCCTGTGTGCGATTTAAAGACCGAAGTCGAGGTAATTACCCATAATGGAAAATTAAAGCCTTGTTGGGGAAATGTGAACGAAGTTACTTTTAAAAATATAAGAAAAATGCCAGGGTCGAAAATAGTGCAGGTTAAAGGGCTTATGCCGCCACAGACGGCATAAGCCGGGAAACACCCACCGGCAGAGCCGTTGGGAGAAATGTGGTATGGCATAACTTTCTCTGCTGTTCAAAAATTTGTTATGCTTGAGGACAATTTTATCGGGATTGCCATGTAGCAGAAAAATCGAGAATGTTCCATGGCGGTTGTCGCCAATAAAACATTCTCGATTCATTGTTTAGGTCTTAAGTATGAAGAGGATAGTTCATCCCCCTTAATACCCCCTGTTTCGTGCCATTGTAACATGGATGTTTTGGAACGTCAAGGAAAATGTTACAAAGTTGTTACATTTTCCTTTCCCCTTGTATCATGTACACATAACTGGAAATTTTCGCCCAAAGTCTCTAATTAATCCATGGATGGCTGCACCTTCAGTAAAAATCATTTCGATTAACTTAATCCTTATTGAAATCTGCATATAAATCAATCTCAAAACACGGATTATCAACATTATTCTTTAAGTAATCCACCAATTCACATCTGGAATTCACAACTTCTAGCTCTTGAAAATCCGAACCATACCAAAAAATCATTACATCAGATTTAGATATAATTTCTTCAATTGTCTCCATGTGTTTTTGCAATTGATTTACCATCTCGTGAATGTTCTCAATAATCCATATAGCATCCGCTTTTTCGTTCATACCGTATTGATTAATAACGTTTGAAAATAAATCATAATTTAAGATAGTGTCATCTATTTTTTTGCCATACTTTGATAAATCTTTTGTTGCTTTACAAATTAAAAATTGACTCATGTTAATATCCTCCCTTATCTTTCTTGCCTATTCTGAATCGCAATGAACCATTCCGCAAAGCTTGGTCCATATAATTAATGTCTTGCGCTGTCGTTTCGTAAGCTAAGCGTTCAGAACTGCTTCTTCCTGATACAGGATCTATATTAACTTGTGGTCTATGCGTATGCGGATTTGATAAATTATCATGCGAATGCAGATTATGAATCTGAAAATATTCACCTCCTTCGTTTGTGGGTTTTGTAGTACTAACCAAATTATAATCTTGTTTTGTAGAAATTGCTACGCCTTCTGGTGTCACTATAAAGTCTGCTTTTGCAGTTTGAACAGAAGAAGTACCACTCTTACTACCCCTCTCATCACCAATCCCACCGCCAACTTTAGCCTCATATGAACTATACCCGCTGGGATCATAATACGTCACCGGATTATTCTCACAGTACGCATACAGGTTCAGACCATCTCCCAGATACTCATCCTCCTGCATAAACCTTCCCAGGATCGGGTTATAGTATCTGGCTCTCAGATAATACTGCTCTGTTGCCTGGTCATACTGCTGGCCCGTATAGCCAAGCCGGTTCGAGATTTCCTCCTGGGAAGCAGTCCCATTTCCAAAGGCGTCGTACAGGTAATGGTTTCGGATTCTTCCCGTTCCATCCGTAATCAGCACATTGCTTAACTGCTCATCCAGATGGTAGTAAAAGCGCTCCCCACTCCTCTTAAAGCCCTCAATCCCAGCGCCGGTATGATAGCTGGTTTCTTCTCTGTCTCCTCCTTCATACAGCAGTTCCCCATTATGATAAACAAAGCGGAACCTCTGACCATTTTCCTCCGTTTCGTACCGCAGGCCTTCTGCATCATAGCGGTTCTCTTGAATCTCTCTCTTCCACTCAACGCGGATCTGCTGGTTCCTGCTGTTGTAAACGTACCTCCTGGTTCCCTCCGCTCCTTCTTCTGTCAGTATATTTCCCTGTCGGCTATAAGTAAACTGTTTTTTACCGCTTGGGTTTTCTAAAAGAATTAACTGATTCTTTTCATTGTAATGGTATTCGGTTACACCTTCACAATCCTCTTTTCTGAGCCGGTCGCCCGCTGCGTCATAGGAATACTTGGTGGCTGCCCCGTTCCGTGTCTCCTACGCTAGCTGGTTGCGGAGATTATACCCATAGAAATTTTCACAGAAAAACGCACCCTTTCATAACCATTTGTCACTAAGAGTGCGTTACAGCAACATATTCATTTTGAAATGATCGTTCGTATACAGAGCTCACCAAACTTCTGCTAACGTCTATTAATTAACATCATGGATTTTTTAATTGCTTCTGGTTTGCCATGATGGTTAATTAATAGGGGTGCAAGAGTTTTTAGGTTGTTGGAAGTCCGAAAGTATAACCCTTGTTTTAGATTATACATATCCCATACTTTTTTTCATAATACCTGTTAAAATTCATAATATTATTCCAAGGATTACTCTTTTTCATTCCATTATCAAATTCTACTGAATTTTCCTTGTTTACACAAAACTTGAAACTCTCTCCCACCTTTATCATCCTTTGATTTGAATTAAATACCAAAAAATCTGGAAAACATTTAAAAAAATTTATTTGTCAACAGGTCCTTTTGTTCACATACTCGCATGTGCTGTTCCTCTCTAAATACTAGCACAAATCACAATATATTTTTTCTCTTACTTCCATTAAAATATTCCCAAGCATATTTTTACCAGAACCGTCTTTACCACATCCCCAATAATAATCATTAGTTGTCTTTTCAACTAAAATTTCTGTTCCTGTAGATAAAAGAATATTTTTTATCTCTTCATTTTGTGCAAATTTCGCCAATACAGCTTTTCGCATGATATCATCTTTTACTTGATCCCAATCAGCTCTTAATGGTAAATCTCTATTTCTTCCCATCTCTGCTGCTTTCTTAGGATTATCAAGCAAACGGATTACTTCTTCATACTCAGTTCCACAAAATTTCTGTGCTTGAAAATAATGTTCACTAGTCATCCATCTTTTTCCATCTAACTCAAAACCATAATGTGCAAAATTTGAAAAACAACCGTATGCTTCATTAATTCTATAAAAATATATTGACATTTTGTCATCCCTCCTCTTATTAAATAAATGGTGAATCCCAAAATATATTATCTATATATTCACCCAATCTACCAACTGCTAAAAATAATTTATCTTTATAATCATCTCTTTTCATTTCACATTCCAATGAACAATAAATAAAGAAAAGCAATCCAACAAGTTTTCGAGAAATATATTCTTTTCCTCTATACTCATTTACTAACTCTTCTAATATATTGCATAAACTATCAAAAGATTCATCATTCAATTTTTTTTCAGTGCGAGCTGGTATTAAAATATCTTGAACAAGACTATTTATTTTCTCATAATAATAATCCATTCTACATTCTCCTTTACTTAATATACTCAACAATGGCTTCCAATGGAATACTACTTTTAACAGAAACCTCTTGTTGCCAAACAGAATAATGATATGCGAGTCCTGCTTCCCCATTTACTCAAGGAAAAATCTCAAATCCTTTTAAGCATTCATTTTGAACTTTAGATAAATCAATTTTTACGATACCAAATTTACTACCTGAATTATTAAATCCTTCTGCCACATTTTAATCTAATGTAGTTGAAATATATGGATCATTTACCCACGCTTTAGGATTTGTTCCAGAGCCATTTACTATATGTTGTTGTAATGACCAAGTACCATCTGGATTTCTCGCTTCAAGACCAAGCCCTTGAGATAACCTTTCATAATCTTTACTATTTAGTGCTCTATATACATAATTTCCAGAATCACTACCCCCCTTGGCATAGACACTCAACCCTTATTCTTTTTACGCCTTTTCCATCCCTTCTTTGGAAAAAGCGGACTGTTCTTAGTAGGTTCGACAGTTTAAACTTCCAAATACAATAGCAGAAAAAGAACAAAAGGGGGGGCTTTGTCTGCTGTTCTTTTCTCCATTATATACGTTCCGACAGCCTCTTTCAAACAGTTTCTTCCCCTGTTTTTCTCTCCGGCTCCCGGTATTCCGTGTGATTCTTTAACATTCCATATACGATATTTACTAAGCGTCTGGCGATGCAGATTAACGCCTGGGGCTTATTCTTGCCTTCCTCCAGCTTTTTAAGGAAATATTCACGGAATAACACATTCCTCGGCGTTCCGCTGGGCGCTACCTGCACCATCTGGATTGCAAGAAAGTAAAAAATTGCCTGTAATCTCCGGTTTCCCTGTTTCGGGCACATGTCCTTCCCTTTTCCCGCTGAAGAAAAATTGATGGGTGCGATTCCGGCGAACTTCGCCAGTTTCTTTGCGTTGGGAAAACGGTCAATGTTTCCTATCTCCGCAAGTATATTTGCTGCTGTGATAATATCGATTCCCGGCATGGTCATAAGGGTACAGCCAAATTCAGGGAGCATGGCTTCTATCGCCGCCTCCACTTCCTCCATCTGTTTACGGTAATGTTCCAAATCATATGCCAGACTTCTGGTGATAATGTCGCGGCTTTCTTGGCAGTCACGGCAGGTTCCTCCATCGGACTTTACCAGTTCCAGTATCTTTTCCGCCCGTTTGACGGAACAGTTATTGTGGCTCACCGGGCGCAGTTCTCCCGCCAGTTCCTCTGCGGTCTTTCCTCTCAGGTGTACCGGTGACGGATACTCATGAAAAAAATATAAAGCAGTTGGGCGACCAATGTCCTGGAAAAATTTCTTATAGCTGGGATACGCCATGCAGAGCTGCTCATGCAGCTGGTTCTTTAGTCTCTGCTGATGGATATTGATGTTATCCCTCCGGTTCACAAGCTGGCTTAATGTCCAGTATTTATCATCCGGGACGGCATCCGGCAGTTTGTCCAGCAGATTAATCAGCACCAGCGCCACCGCTTCCGCATCATAGCTGTCGCTTTTTTGATACATTGGGACACTTTTTCTCTGGGCATAGGACAAGGCCGTATTTACATCTTTGACAACGAATCCTTTTTCAAACAGCCATACTGCCAGTGCGCGGCCATAGCCGTAAGCGTTCTCTAGACCGTAAACGGCTGTCTTTTCCTCTGTTACAAACCGGCTGACCTTTCTTGTCAGCTTATGAAATTGTGCTGGTTTGTTCTCAAACGTAATCTCTCCCAGCTTGTGGTTCCAGCAGTCCAGCATGACCGCTGTGTGGGTTTCCTTATGCAGGTCAATCCCCACGTAAATGATGTTTTCCTTTCTCAACTACCATCCTTCCTTCACTTCCTGTCTCCATCTCCAGCCACAGATATCGCCGGCAACCTCAACTGATAAGCGTTATATGCCGATTTACGCGCAAAAGCTACGGCCATCGCAAGGGGGGAAAAGCCTATCCGTCCCTATAACCAAAGGTTTCTACAGGTTATTCCTCTTTCGAGGTGTGTCGTATGTTACCTCTGGTGACGAACGGATTCAAGTCCTTTTTCTGATGGATGTTCCGATTTGTGTAAGGTGCTTTAAAATCTGTCCTCTGGTTTGGTGCATTGTGGTATCGACTTCTGCGGAACCTTCCGGTATCCTCTGTGGTGCGAAGGGAGGTGAACGCTATGAGCGAGAAAGAATGGATGAAAGATTTCATCTACGAACGGATGGAACTGCACTGGCAGGAACTGTACCGTTCCAAAGCAGATGACAGGCGGGAAGAATCACAGATGTTAGACCGGGTGGAGGCAATCCTGAAACGGCTGACCAAAAAAGAGCGAAAAACCATCAACCGGTTCTTCGATTTGACCACAGAACGCCATGCAAAAGAAACCGCTTATCTTTACACCTGTGGTGTTAAGGATGGTATTCGTGCCATGAAATTAACCAACAGTCTTTAAAACAGGAACCGCACATGCCGCCATACTTCATGAGGAGCGGCGGCATGTGCGGTTCCTGTTTTCTATGTGTATCTGCTGTCTGTTTTTTCTGAAGATTCCGCTGTGTTTCCTCCCCCTTAACCCCCCTGGTGTGCGCCATTTTACCATGGAACCGTCTTGGAAATCAATTTCTTTTTCCTTGCATATTTCTTACCATATCCTTACTGCCGACATTCCTCTCAGGGTCGAATAATTTTCTTCTGGGCGGCTTGGTGGCACCCAGCTTTTTTCATTTCCGGTATTCTGCCACCCACGGTGAACAATTCGCCCATAAAAGGAGAATTGTTCCGGGTGACGGAGCCGCAAAATTGTTATGCTGGATACCCCTGTTTTTTGAATACCTTTTTGCGGATTCTCCAAAAACTTTATGCTGGTTTCCTGGATAGTTACAGCCAAAAAGCACAATTTTAAGCCATTTCCAGGTTTTCTTCAGAGAAACTACCGGGTACAAACCTATGCAGATAGAATCCTGCCATCATTTTCAGGCAGACAGACGAATTTACCCGTAGTTGTTTCCATCCGCTCACTCACCGCTATCCTCTTGCCTTTGTGACGCGCCGTGACCGCCCGTGTTGCCCTTTTCCGGCCGAACTCGGAAAGATGTACCATGAACCAGATATATCGACTCGTTGACCCGATGTGAAACAACTACATTTTTCCGAAAATTGAGAAAAATAGTAGGGTCGAAATGTGTGCAGGTTAAAGGGCTTATGCCGCCGGAGGACGGCATAAGCCGAGAAACACCCACCGGCAGAGCCGTTGGGAGGAATGTGGTATGGCATAACTTTCTCTGCTGTTCAAAAATTTGTTATGCTTTGGGATAGTTTATCAAGATTACTCTATAACAGAAAAATCGAGAATGTTCCATGACGCTTATCGTCAATAGATCATTCCCGATTCTATGTTTTTGTTTAGGTATTACGGGGATTTTTCATCCCCCTTACACCCCCTTGTGCGTGCCATTGTAACATGGATATTTATGGGGCGCCAAGGGAAATGTGACAAAATTGTTACATTTGCAAATCTAACTAAATAAATTCTATGTTTTCGCCTAAAACCTCCAAAAGAATTATTTCATTCCACGAATCGTAAAAGGTTATGCTTTTGACCTCTGCTATTTCATCAATTGTGCCATCACCGTTTACAATATCTTCTTTCAATTCCTCTAACAGTGTAGAGTTTGTTTGAATTAGTATATCTCCTATATCTCTACCTATAGAATTTTTTTCTTTGAAGGCATAATAGTCCGAAAAAGTAATTTGCCTAATTTTTTGATCCCAGGTTTTGATATATATAATCAAGCAAGAATCTTTTATGCAAATATCATGTATTGTATTATCCATGTTACTTATGCTATTTATCCAATCCATTATTTGTTACCTCTCTTATTCTGGGAAGGTCTCTCCTGGTATGAATCCAGATCCTGCTCCAGGTGTATATCCTTCAGGATACCATTTCTTTACATTATTTTTGTTATTCCAACTTTTTGTAGGATCAACCTTATATTCCACATGATAATGAACGCCATGATGCCTTGGATTATAGGTTTCGCCTGGCAATAACGGATGTTGTTCTGCCCTTATCCTAATATTATCGCTCGTTTGAATAGTCTGACTTGTTGTACCATTAGCTTTCGTTACTTTATTTCTCGGTATTTCTGGTAACAAGTCATCCGGGTTTTCTGGAAATACATTTTTAGGGTTACTACCACTCTCTCCAGCACCACTTCCCCCCTCATCACCAATCCCACTGCCAACTTTAGCCTCATATGAACTATATCCGCTGGGATCATAATACACCACCGGGTTATTCTCACAGTACGCATACAGGTTCAGACCATCTCCCAGATACTCATCCTCCTGCATAAACCTTCCCAGGATCGGGTTATAGTATCTGGCTCTCAGATAATACTGCTCTGTTGCCTGGTCATATTGCTGCCCCGTGTAGCGGATTCGGTTGGGGATACGCTCCATTGCATTCAGCTCTGCACCAAACGCGTCATACTGGTAATGGTTCTGAATCCTTCCCCCGGTATCGGTTATTAGGGCTTCACTTAGCTGCTCATCCTGATGGTAGTAAAAGCGCTCCCCATTCCTCTTAAAGCCCTCAATCCCTGCGCCGGTATGATAGCTGGTTTCTTCTCTGTCTCCTCCTTCATACAGCAGTTCCCCATTATGATAAACAAAGCGGAACCTCTGACCATTTTCCTCCGTTTCGTACCGCAGGCCTTCTGCATCATAGCGGTTCTCTTGAATCTCTCTCTTCCACTCAACGCGGATCTGCTGGTTCCTGCTGTTGTAAACGTACCTCCTGGTTCCCTCCGCTCCTTCTTCTGTCAGTATATTTCCCTGTCGGCTATAAGTAAACTGTTTTTTACCGCTTGGGCTTTCTAAAAGAATTACCTGATTCTTTTCATTATAATGGTATTCGGTTACACCTTCACAATCCTCTTTTCTGAGCCGGTTGCCCGCTGCGTCATAGGAATACTTGGTGGCTGCCCCGTTCCGTGTCTCCTCCATTAGCTGGTTGCGGAGATTATACCCATAGGAAATATCTATTTCCCTCTCCGTCCCATCTGGCAGGCGCTGTCTCCCCTTCTTGTGGATCCGGTTCCCGTTGCCGTCATATGCATAGCAGAAGCTTAAGAGGATTCGTTCCCCTTTTTTCGTTTCCAGCGTTTCTATGTTCCCAGACCCATCATACCGGTATTCCGTCTCCACTCCATTCCCATAGGCAAGCTGCGTGATGCGGTCCAGGCAGTCATACTCATAGCACACTTCCATCCCCTCTTTGGAATGGATGCGGTTCATCCGGCCCAGAAGGTCATATTCATAGCGGGTGGTAACGCCTGCCGGATCGGTCATGCTCCTGATACGCCCCGCCGGGTCATACTCATAGGAAACCAGACGCTTTCCGCTGGAGCGTTTCTCCTTCAAGCGGCCTTTTTCATCATACTGGTACTCATAGGAATGGCCGTCGCTGACCGCCTGCATAAGACGACCGATGCTGTCATAGCGGTAGGTCCGGATGCATGGATGCTCCCCCTTCTCATCTACCGCCCGCTCATACACCAGATTCCCCAGGGCGTTGTAGCTTCTGTGCACCTGCTTTCCGTCACGGTCGATATAGAGCGCCAGGTTCCCTTCCGCGTCATACTGGAACTGTTCTGTTCCTCCCAGCTGATCCCTTCGTTCCCGCACCTTCCCAAGGCTGTTATAGCGGTACTGCACCAGGTTCCCCTTTCCGTCTGTGCTGGTTTTGATCTGTCCTGCCGGCGTATAGGCATAGGTCTCCCTTACGCCGTCTGCAAAGCCGATCCCCGTTATCCGTCCCCAGGCATCCGTATCATAGGTAACGGTCTGGCTGTTTCCATCCGTGATCCCTAGTATCCGGCCTCTGGCGTCATACCGGCAGCTCTGGATGGCCTTCCCCTTCTCTCCCTGGCGGAGCGCTCTGGCCCTTCCATCCAGCGTATAGGAAATCTCTGTTTCATTTCCAAGGCCGTCCTTCTGGCGGATGACATTGTCCTGAAGATCGTAGCCCCATTCCTGCACCGTCTGTCCCAGCCCGTTTACCTGACGGACCCGGTTGCCCCGGCTGTCATACTCATAAGCCGTGACAGTCGCAAAGCCTTCCCTTTCGTTCTCTCCATATGCCTGGAGCTCTTTGATTAAATTATCATTCTGGTCATAAACATAACTCCTGGAAGCGCCGGAGGGAGCGGCCCGGCGGGTCAGCCGGTCCTTCCGGTCATACTGGTAGCTGCTTGTCAGAATGGTTCCGTCCGCCCCTTCCACTGTCTCCTGAACCAGATTCCCCGCCGCGTCATAGGCGTAGCGCACCGTCCGGTCGATCCCGTTTGCCTTGTCCCGGATTCTCTCACTTACCAGGCGGTCATCCTTATCATAGCTTCTCCGGATCTCATGACCCTTTGGCGTGGTGATGGATGTCAGGTTCCCGTTCTCATCGTATCCATAGGACGTCACTGCCAGACCGATCCCCCCGTTCCCCTGGATCTCCTCTG
>ERZ773217.2832-NODE-2832-length-10689-cov-3.035358_pt1 | contig 10689 bp, 9 predicted proteins | sample MGYA00580995_ERZ773217 | MGnify/ENA primary metagenome ERZ773217 (study PRJEB29015, sample SAMEA2737772) | human gut metagenome | biome: human gut; feature: human-associated habitat; material: faeces | place: China | collected 2012 ...
TCCTCAAAGGATTCCATCATCAAGTCAAGACCCTTGGCATATACGAAACGGGTAGCCATAAGAAAACGCTTGGATTTTGGATCACATTTGCGTTCGCTTACGAAACTTCTCGGATTGATTTTAACCTCTGTATCAATATCCAGGAATTTCTTATAATCGCGTTTATCATAATCACTGAGGACGATATATCTGTCCAATTTGGGCAGATATTCCTGAAGCAGACATTCCTGTTTCCAGAATACAACATTAGGCACATCCAGATATCCGGCATAGCAGTTATGCTGCCAGCCAATCGTCTTTGCATTCAGTTCCGGTGCCAGCATACCAAGGCGAAGACTCAGACCGGCAGTTGTAATAATGATATCATAGTTCTGCTCATTTAAATACTTCACCCATTTTTCCCTGGTCTTCTTAGGGAAAATCGCATCTGCCAGGATATCGTTAAATCTTTCTTTATTAAAAATTCCATATTTCGCATTCAGTTTCTGAACAAGATAACGCCAGCAGAAAGCCGGTGTATGATGTCGATTGACAAACTCATTATTATCAATAAAGTCAACCTTGATATCCTCACTCATATGATACATATTCCGGTCTTCTTTAAATCTGTCCTGATATACCATGATCGTCACATCATGCTCTTTTACAAGTTCATTCGCAAGAAGTGTGACAACTCGCTTAGTTCCGCCAAGATCAAATATCTTGGTGCACCAAATACATATTTTCATTTATCTTTTTCTCCTGTTATGACTTTCTGATATCTGTATCCTATAGCAATTCCATAAAATAATGCAATCAAGACAGTTCAGCAGAGTGTGAAGGACAAGGAAGATATCTGCAGGCGTGCTGACGCACGGCAAAGATATCTGACGCAGGACTTCACGCTATGATGGACTGGATTGTTTGCAGTAATTTATAGAATTGCTATAATATCATTACATTGTAATGTTAAAATAATCCAACACACGCTGGCAGTAATTGTCACACACATTATGTGTTTTTGCTCTTACACTGGCACGCTGTTCTTTATAATTATCTTTTCCGTTTTTAATATCCAGGATGAAATTCTCAAAATCCTGCATATTATACATATGTTCGCCAGGCATATATTCCAGCGGATCATCAAACACCCATCCTCTGGATTCCGTATAAGCCTCATAATCATCCAGTGTGAATCCAAGCGGTCTGTCTAACAGCAGATAATCGATCGCAACAGAAGAATAGTCAGAAACCAGCGCATCCGAACAGTTGATAAACTCATAAAGCTGCAGTCCGTTATCCGCAAGATCTCTGTTCTCCAGATAAACAATATTGGTAAGGACATTCTCACCAAAATCATAAGGTACCTGAAGGTAATGCTTCTTGATAACAATAAGAATATGATTCTCCTTACAGAACTTATTCAGTTCCAGAAGCTTATCTGCATCATCAATGATAGGAATATTGAATTCATTATTTAAGGTTTCCTCGTTCAGACGCTCACTGGAAGCATGTCTGTAGGTTGGCATCCACAGGATCAGTTTCTCGCTGTCTGTTTCCTTCAGAAGTTTCTTTTTATATTCATCTGCACGTTCACTGCCCTTAAGCATCATATCATAACGGGGATATCCAAACGAGAGCAGTTTTTTGGAAGTACATCCAAAAAATTCCATTTTGGTCTTAATAAAAATGTCCCCCGGTACCAGACAATAATCAAAGAAAACCTTACGCCCGTTCTTATTTGCCTTGTAACCACAGCCATGCCAGAGATCGATAAAGAGCTGATTTCTTCTCGACATACCAATCCAGTTAAAAGCCTGGGTGTAAAAAATATATTTTGATGTCAGTGCATATTTATATGCTTCTGCTCTTCGGATCGTGGAACCTTTCTTAAAGTTCTGCACAAATTTCACATTTTCAAACTGATATTCTTTATATTGAGACGGTTCATGGACCAGCCATACAATCTCATACTTTTTGTTGTATCCTTTCTCAATAAGATAGTCAAACAAAGCACGACCATTATCCGTAAAATCATCATTTGTTTCAAAGAGCATTCTATTCTCTACAAGTGCAGGGGGGAATTTCTTAAGGCGTCTGATCTTGCGATTATCATATAATCCATAGGTCACAGTTGCCCATGTCTCCTGCAACATGGCTTTTCTTCCCTTTTGAACTCTGACCTTGTTAATCTTGTTAATGGATTTTTTCAGTTTTTTTATTTTCTTTTTTATTCTTTTTTTCATATCTGGCTCCCTAGAATTCTTTTAATTTCTCACGAAGCATCGTTGAGGATGTATCTTTGGTATATGGCAGAAATACCAGCTTAGCGCCCAGCTCTTCCATTTCTTTTCCGGTCTTTTCCCAACGTGCATTGCCCTTCCAGTCATCTCCGATATAGATTTCATTAAAGTGGACTTTTTCCCATACCTGCTTTTTGTCCAGGGTTGTCGTCACGATCACCTCATCAACATATCTGATGGCCCGTACAATCTCTGCCCTTTCATCCAGCGGAACGATCGGTCTTTTGTTTTTATATGACTCTACCAGATCATCCGCATTCACACCGACAATCAGATAATCGCAATGTTTTTTTGCATTTCTGATCAGGTTCAGATGTCCTATATGAAACATATCAAAGGTTCCCTGTGTATATCCTATTTTTTTCTCCATTACATTCTCCCTGTTTTATTGCATTAATAGATAACTGTTCTCTTCGCATTCATATAACAGCTACAATTGTAAATAATCTGCAAGCCTTTTGCAATAGTTTTCTGTTTTATTGTGCATCTGTTTCAGATTCTTTGCTCTCTCCTGCCGGTAACTGTCTGTTCCATCAGTCAGATGTTTCATAAATTTTCTGATATCACAGGCATTATAGATTTTCTCACCCGGCATATATTCCAGCGGATCTTTAAATACAAATCCCCTTTTTTCTTTATATATATTGTAATCCGCAAGCACATATCCAAGCGGTCTGTCCAACAGCAGATAATCTACTGCCACTGACGAATAATCAGAAAGCAGACCATCACTGATTCCTATCAGTTCATAGAGTTTTATCTGTTTTTTCTCCAACAGGGCTTCCGCAACATAACGTATATTGGTAAACTCCTGTTCATTCTCATCCCATTCCGTCTGAAGCGGATGCTTCTTTATGATCAGAATAATCTCCTGCTCCCTTAGATAACTGTTCAGTTCTTTCAGCTCGTTCATATCCTGTATTGCCGGAAGCTGACAGGGAAGCTCAATTTCATTTTCCGCACACCCTCCCAGATCACTTTTTCTGAAAGTCGGCATCCACAGAACAGCTTTTTTCCCTTTCCATCCGAACAGACTGTCCAGAATTTCATCCTTACTCATTGACGGATGCAGCATCCAGTCATATCTGGGATATCCCATCATTAACAGCCTGTCCGGTTCGCAGTTCCATAGTCCGGATTTCGTTTTCACAAATACCGGTCCGGGAACAAGTGCATAGTCAAAATCAGGCTTTATATTCTGTTTTTTCTTTCCCTGCTCTGCATCTTTATAACCGCACCCATGCCACAGATTTACAACTGTCTGTCCTTTACACCGATACCTGTTCAGTCCTGCACTGTTATGAGAATAAAAGAAAAATCCGGCTGTAGCACCATAATAATATGCCAGCGGACTGCTCCATCCATATTTATTTTCAGCAGTTACAAATTTTACATTTCCGGTATTCTGATTTCTGAATTTTCTTTTTTCAGAGACCAGCCAGATGATCTCATATTTTTTATTATACCCGGAACTTATAAGATATTCATAAAAAGCTTCCGGATTATCTGTGCAGTCCATCATTTCCCGATTTTTAAACACAAGCCGGTTTTTCTTTACTTTTCCAAAACGCACAGTCAGCTTTCCAATGACCTGCTGCTCTGTTTTTGTCATAAAACGACCGATATAGTGCAGGATCATTCCGAAAAAGCCCAGCCTTTCCGTATATTTTTTAATCGCACTTTTTGTCATACATGCCTCCGGAATCTTTGTAAGATAATTCAAATGCAGACTTTTCGGGAAGGATACTCTCAAAAGAATCTTTGATATTTCTTTTCTGTTGTCTGAAATCTCCTATATTTTCCGTATCATTTATACACAATATTTTACACTTCTGATTTCTGAGTACATCATGTATCTGCCGGTCGTGAAGACCTATGGTAAAAAATTTCCCGATTTTCGGTGATTGAGGTTCATATTTTCCCTCCATATACTGCCAGTATTTCATCACATACTGATTTACATCTCCCGGAGAACGGAATCGTGTCCTGCATACTCTGTCCAGCACTTCGCCTTCTTCCCTCCACACTTCTTCAAAGGTACTCTTCAAAAAAGAGCTTGAGATATGAGAATATTTAAAACTGGAAAACTCCCTGTACGGAAGCATCAGCATATTTCTGAATACCATTTTTCCATATGCAGGATGAAACCATTTTTTCCAGTTTCTGCCAATCACTTCTCTCTTTGAATAATGCATATTTACAAGTGCCGCATTGTTCATAAGAATGCAGGCAAACGGATTATTGATATCATCCTGTACCAACGCTGTTTCTATACAATAGTCTCTTGGAAGACTATTTCTGAAAAAGTCTTCCGGTTCCATTTTATTTATGATGAAGGTATCATCATTAAAATATACAAACTGTTCGGATAAACCTCGGATCCGATGCATATTCAGTTCAATGGGATGACTGCTGAATGTGGGCAGATACTGCTTCGGAATATAATCCTCGTGTTTTACAACTGTCAGCTTCGGATGATCTGTATTCAGCCAGGAAGGGATATGCCCCCATGTCACAAAATATATATGATTCACCCATGGAGCAAATTTTTCAACACCTCTGAACCAGTACTGCAGATTTTCCCAGTCCCGAAATCTGCTGTCCTGTGTCTGGTCATTTTTAATTCCCAGATACTCATTTCTCTGCTTTATCCAGGCTGAGTCTGATCCATCCACCCATGGCAATACAAAATCAATCTTGTCCATCTGTAATTTACCTCGTATGATAATATAAATCTTTCAAACGTTTTGCCTCTGTCTCAATGTTAAAATGCGCATCTGACAGCCGCATCTTTATCAGATCAGCCGCTTCTCTGTTCATAGAACTCATTGCCATCACTGCTGCCGCCCACTGTATATTATCTCTGTCAAGTGACAGCCGTCTGACTCTCTCAGGAAAAACAACTGCCTCCTCAGACACCGCCTCTGACATTACGCAGGCAAGTCCATTTGCCTGGGCTTCAATAAGCGCAAATGGCACACCCTCAAAAACAGACGGAAACAGAAAAACATCCATAGCAGATAAATACCTGCGGATATTCTCCTGTTTACCGGCAAAATATACCTTATCTTCCAGTCCTTTCTGCACTGTTTTCTCTTTTATCTCTTTGTACAGACCTTCCTTTGGACCTACCAGACACAGCATCACATCTTTTTTTTCGGAAACGATCTGTTGGAAAATATCAAGCATTCTGTCATGATTCTTCGGAATATCAAATCTTCCTACATGACCGATCACTGTTTTATTTTCCCATCCCAGTTCCTTTCTGAGTGAATCTCTGTCTTTTTCTGAAAAACTGAACTTCTCTGCCTGAATGGCATTATTGATCAACGTAACCTGACCGCTTTGGAAAGCTTTATCTCCAAATAGCCACCTGCCCGCCATTTCTCCGCATGCAATCCTGTCAGTAGCATATTTTGCAATCTTTGGTCTGTTCCAGTTGTCCATGATTTTTCTGATCAGTCCGGGACAGGAAGAGCTGTGGCTGTGCGCAATTATCTTTGGCACTTTCATTGTATGAGCCACACGTAACGGAACAATATTTGCAGCTGAAAGCATATTTACATGTACTGCATCATATTTTGTTTCTTTTAATATTTTTTTCAGTTCTTTTATATAGCCCTGATAGTTCTTTTTTACATTTGGAATATAGTAGATCCTTCCACCCAGTTTCCTGATTTCCTCTTCATATGCAATTTTATCATACATACACACAAAATCAAACTGTATATCCATATGCACCAGAACTCTATAGTAATTCATCACAAATGCTTCCAGACCTCCGGCAACATTTCCCATTCCAATCTGCAGTATTTTCATGATACGCTCTCCCATCCGTCACTATTGTCCACTCTGAATCCTATTGCGATCCTCTCGAAAAATCATTCCCGTACCGCATAATGTTCCGTCACCTTTTTCTGTAACAGCCGTATCAGTTTCTGATATCCTGTAATCTTCTTAAGAAAATCCAGGCAGTAACTGATTCCCAGCGAAATCACAAGAACTGCAACAGGAATCAGCCAGAATTTTTTTAATGCAAATACATATTTTCCCAGAGAATCTCTCACAAATGTATGTACCAGCCAGATGTTCATGGAATGCTTGCCCAGATACTGAAGGAACAAGGATACAGGCGTAATCCTGAACAAATATTCAACGCAAAAGAGAATCAGCAGGAATGGAACAAGTGTATACCGAAATTCCCAGAAAATTTTCAGGTCGATTTTATGGTACAGGAAAAGGCCGGCACACAGTAAAGCAGACAAACAGATGAATTTTAATTTTTTCCGCCTGTATTCATGCAATTTTTGAAAGAAATTATATTTACAGCATAACGTTCCTGCCACAAATATCAAAAGAAATGAATATGGCTTTGAGCCTCCCTGAAATCCAATACCTAAAATTCTCGGAAGCAAAAAGATAACTGCAATACAGAATATGCCTCCAAATTTCTCAATCGTCCCATCTAACAGAGGAAGCAATATAATAAATACAAACGCAGCACTCATATACCACCATGCCCCGTTAAGACTTTCAGTCTCCAAAAGTCTGGAGATTCCCAGTATATCTGCAAATACGGCGAATCCTCTTTCATAAAAGGTTTCTCCCCACTTGCTCGGATCCTTAAGTCCAAGTCCAAAGTAAATAAGATAGGATACAGCTGCAGTAAACCAGAATCCGGACATAGTGGAAAGAAGATGTCCGGATATCCATTCTGATACTGCATACTTTTCTTTATTTTTCATTTTAGCCGAATATCCATACATCAGCCCGTAACCGGATACAAATGCAAATATTGCCACGCAGATCTTACAGCATTCCGCAATAGCAACAAGCTGTTCTGTTGTCAGCCCGCACAGATCCACCTGATATCTTTCGATTCTGTCTGCAAGACGGTAGCAGTGGTGAAAGATCAGCAGTAACACTGCAAGACCTTTTAAAGCTGCTGAATCTTCTTTTTTTAATCCGTTTGTCATATACTCCTCCGGATATTTCTGACTTCTTAAATTTTTTCTCTGTCAGACAGATATCTCTGTCTGTCCCTGTCAGTTAGTCATTTTCTCATACTGTTTAGAAATCGTATCAATATCTCCGTAAGCGATCAGTTTTCCTTTTTCAAGGATCATCGCCTTATTACAGATTCTCTGAACCTGTGCCAGAGAATGAGAGACAAACAACACTGTTACACCCGAATCAAACATGCTGAGTACTTTCTTCTCACTCTTCTTACGGAATTTCGCATCACCTACAGATAATACCTCGTCCAATATCAGAATTTTGGGAGAAACCACTGTAGCAATCGAAAATCCAAGTCTGGATTTCATACCTGATGAATAGTTCTTGATCGGCACATCAATAAAATCCTTCAGTTCGGAAAATTTCACGATCTCATCATACTTCTCATCAATAAATTCTTTGGAATATCCAAGCATTGCTCCGTAAAGATAAATATTTTCCTTTCCTGTATACTGTTGATCAAATCCTGCACCCAGTTCCAGAAGCGGAACCATCTTCCCATGTTTTGTAACTGAGCCTTCTGTTGGTTTGAAAACGCCTGCGATAACCTTAAGAAGAGTACTCTTTCCTGCACCATTCAGTCCGAGGATTCCTACCCTGTCTCCTTTTTCCACTGTAAAGCTCACATTCTGCAAAGCCCAGAATTCATTATATTTAATCTCTTTTTTAATTGACTTGATAATATAATCTTTCAGACTGTCTACTTTCTCTTTGCTGAGATTAAATTTCATACTCACATTATCAACAATAATCGCTGGTTGTTTGCTCATTTTTTCTCCTTATTTTTCAAAAATAATTCGTTCCGCTGCCCTGCAGCTTTCTGTCTCAGTTCTCAGATGTAAAGAATAAAATCATCCTGTTTCTTCTTGAAGCAGAATAATCCAATCACCATTGCCACAACGGAAAAGATAAGTGCATATGCAAAATAATGAATATTCATCGCTTTTCCAAATACTGAACATCTGAAAATATCAATCACACAATACAATGGGTTATATTTCAGTATCCATGCCCATCCACTCTTCAAAAGCTTTTCAGGATAATAGAAAATCGCACATGTATACATAACCAGCATAAGTGCTACAGACCAGAGATATTCCATATCTCTGAAAAATACACCTATTGTTGCCAGGATCATTCCGCATCCATATGACATAATAAGAATCAGTATCAGTGCGATTGGTGCCTGAAGCAGATAGAACGTAGGCTTTACACCAAGTATCACACTCACCATTGCCAGTACGATCAGTGAGATCAGAAAGATCACATAGTTAAAAAGCACACTGGACAGCGGATACAAATATTTGGGTACATATACCTTTTTGATCATTGCCGAGTTCTGACGTATAGATTTCAAAGCGGCCTTGGTGGACTGTGAAAAGAAACTGTACAGGAGTCGTCCGGTCAGGATATATACAGGAAAGGTCCTGTCTGTATTTCCATACAAAGTACCAAATACAATTGTAAGCACGATCATGGTAAGCAACGGCTCCAACATAGACCATATCATTCCCAGATAAGAACGTCTGTATTTCAGCTTAATCCCTTTTTTTACCAGTTCTGACAGAAGAAACCGGTATTGCATAAAATTATCAACGTATTTTTTCATGTCCTCTCCATTATTTCTGTTTTTTATTTCATTTTATAATTCTTTTGTGCAGAAATCTGTTATCGTCAGGCGGATATTTGCAATCCGCTTCGCAGTTTATTTTCTTTTTGCCGGACAACTGTCTCTACACAAAACAAACCACCTTGTACTGTATCATATTCTCTGATGTCTTGCAACCGGTATCCGTAATTTTGCGCAAAATAAAATCCCAATCTTTCCTGTCATTTTATGGTTATCCCATAAAATAATATAAAAGATCAGGATTTTTATATGTCATGCCAGTCAGTTAAAATGATCCACTGGAACCCCCATGCGTCTCACCCGAAGAACTTGTATGGGTACTGCTTCCACCGCCACCGGAACTCTCTTCCTTCGGCTTCGCCGTACGTGTGACCTGATGATACAGAAATATATCCCGGCTTCTGTTAATATGAAGACTTCCGTCTTTCATATAATCTGCTGCATCCGGCTTCATATGTACAGTCTTCATCCGGCTTCTCATTACTCCGGTTACGATCAGCGCGATCACAAATCCGACCACAAGCGAAATGAGAAATATCATATAAAAAGGGATGGTTTCCTCCGGCAGATTTTCTACATCGTACGGTTCTCCGCTCTGTGCCTGAATGATAAATTCTTCGCACAGATCAGCAAACTTCATAAAGCCCTCATAATACTCACCATCGGATAAATATGACCCAAAATTATCCGTCATATATTCCTGTCCTGCATCAGTAAAAATCTGAATAGCCTCTCCATGTGTGGAGATACACCGCTTACGTTCTGACATGGTTATCAAAAACAATATACCACTCTTGTCCTCTCCCATGCCATAGTCATTATAATCATAGAAATCATCTGCATAGGCCATAGGATCAGCTCCGTCTATGCTCTCTTCTGTAACGATCACAACGTCACAGTCATAATCTTCACTGATCTGATCAAGCTTCTCTTCCAGCGTCTCTGCCTCATCATCTTCCAGAAGGCCTGCATAGTCCACCAATCTTACTGTGTGCAATTCTTCCGCCGCATACGCATTCTCCGAAAATACTTCTGCTGAAACTCCTGCTGTAGCAGATATAGCAAGGACAGAAGCCAGAAATGCAGGTATTATCTTTCTTTTTAACATTCTTCGTCCTCCCTAAAAAATCAGCATTCCTACAAGATAAGCGATAGCAGTAAACACTACCGTCAGACCGGCAAGATATTTCCTATAAATTTTTTCATCGATTGGAAGATCCCCTGTCATCTTTCCAGTCTGCCCGTTCATTGCAAATATGTATCTCGTATCTTTCCAGGTCGTGTTCAAAATCCATACCGGATATAATGCGTACTGTGCCTTGCCTCCTGACATAGATACATTTGAATTCTCAGGAAGCACAGTAGTGTATCCCCTTACCGTATTGGCAAGCACTTCCTCTGCGCTCTTCTTCATACGGACATGTGCTCTGTTTACACTTTGCTCCTGGCTGACATCATATTTATCTGCCAGATATCCGGAAAGATATGCAGTCTGAAAATCTACTGCTTTAGACATATCAAATGGCTCTATTGATTCCATAAGATCATCCGGCATTTTCTCAGATCCATCTACAGGGACAGAGGCAAATGCCATATCTCCATTTCTCTCTACGGAATAATAGCTGGTTTCTGTATAATCATAATCATGATCGCTCCATGTTCTCACTTTCGTTGCCTTATAACGGACATCCGCATTGACATCCGCATCAAAAAGCCAGAACGGAACATACAGCCCCTTAATCTCATCAATATGATTTTCCC
>ERZ773217.2843-NODE-2843-length-10663-cov-3.503865_pt1 | contig 10663 bp, 10 predicted proteins | sample MGYA00580995_ERZ773217 | MGnify/ENA primary metagenome ERZ773217 (study PRJEB29015, sample SAMEA2737772) | human gut metagenome | biome: human gut; feature: human-associated habitat; material: faeces | place: China | collected 2012 ...
GTTTTCCTGCGCACCGCCGGACAAAAGCTGTTTCACAATCTTAATTGCTTCTTCGGCATTTCGTCGTTCCTGTCTAAGCTGCTTTAAGTATTCCTCTGTCAGTATGATTGCTGTGTCGAACTCACCCGCAGCAGACACCGTAACCATTCGTACAATTTTCTTTCTCAAACCATTTTGCAATACTTCTACTTGAAACGCCAGCCGTATTAATTTGCATTGCCATATATGAAAATCTGTAAATACGCGATAACCATTTGACAGCCGTTCCGGTTTGGGTATCAACTTCATTTTTTCATATAAGCGAACTGTATTTGGATGTACTCCAATCATTGCAGCAACTTCCGCAGTTTTATATGTAGCCATTATTTCTCGCCTCCATTCTCTTAAGAATATACCACAATCGAAAAGTCTGGTGTTATAGTGTAGGGTTTATTATATTATAGCTGTTTGAAAAGCGAAACAGTAAGATAGGAGCTTTTATCACTTGACAAGTAAACGACTGTTCACTATACTATTCAAGTAAACAATCGTTTACTAATTGGAGGCTATGATGATGAATACGAAGGAAAAAATATTAGTGGCTGCTTTACGGCTGTTTGCTGTTAATGGATATGAGGCAGTATCTGTAAGTCAGATTGCAGGAGAATTAGGTATAACCAAGGGCGCTTTATATAAACATTATAAAAACAAAAGAGATATTTTTAACTGTATATTTGAATACGTTTGCCGACTGGATGTGGAACGCTCTCGAAAAAGCGGCGTCCCGGAACAGGATTATTCGGATATGCCGGAGGCTTTTTCCCATGTATCCGCAAAAAGTTTAGGCAATTATATGAAAGAGCAGTTCCGCTATTGGAGTGAAGATGAAATTGCTTGTAATTTTCGTAAAATGCTTACTCTGGAACAATACAAATCTCCGGAAATGAGTGCTTTATATCAAAAAGTTCTCGTCAGCGGACCATTGGAGTATGTTGAGCGTTTGCTTTGTGAAATGTCAAAGGGACAAGAAAATCGGCTGCCCTCCCCTCATGCATTGGCAATCGAGTTTTATTCTCCCTTTTATCTTCTGCTCAGTATGTCAGATGGGACAGATTGTAAAGAAACAAAAGAAGAAATCGCCCAAAGGTATATGCGTTATATCGATGATTTCTTCCAAAAATATTTTTCATAAAACGGAAAGAAGAAAGGAAATAAGAATGAACAATTTCATCAACATAAAACAATACGGATTTTCTGAAATGTTTTCAAAGGAAATCCCACAAGATAGTCCATTAGAACCGGCGCGTGTTCTTTCACAGGAAAAAGGGTTCTATCGGATCATAACAGACAAAGGAGAAAAATTGGCGGAAGTATCCGGAAAGTTCCGGTATCAAGCCACATTTTCTTCAGAATATCCTGCCGTTGGAGATTTTGTACTGGTAAATTGGAATGAATCCGGCAACAGCGCAATTATCGAATCTCTGCTGCCGCGAAAAAGCGCTTTTATCCGAAAAGCAGCAGGAGAACCTCAACAGGAACAGATTGTTGCTGCAAATATCGATACGATATTTCTTTGCATGGCATTAAACAATGATTTTAACATCAGAAGGTTAGAACGATATCTTTCCATTGCATGGGACAGCTGCGCTATGCCTGTTGTGGTGCTGACAAAATCTGATCTGTGTGATGATTTAGATTATAAACTTTCTGAAGTCTCTTCCATTGCTTTTGGGCTGGATATTTTGGTTACAACTTCAACAGAAGAAAATGGATACAGGGAACTTCTGCCATTTATTTCGGAGGGAAAAACAATTGCGTTTATCGGTTCTTCCGGCGTGGGAAAATCTACTCTTATCAATCTTCTATTGGGTAAAGAGCAGCTGAAAACGAACGGACTACGCAATGACGATAAAGGCAGGCACACCACAACTCACAGAGAATTGTTTTTACTTCCTTCCGGCGGTATGGTCATCGACACTCCGGGTATGCGTGAATTGGGAATGTGGGATAACGATACAGGAATTGATAGAACCTTTACAGAAATTGAAACGCTTGCATCTCAATGTAAATTCCGTAATTGTACCCATAAAAATGAGCCGGGATGCGCAGTTTTAAAAGCGCTGGAAACGGGCGAACTGGAAATTGACCGCTGGAATTCTTATCAAAAACTAAAAGCTGAAAGCAGCTACATAGAAGATAAAGAAAGTTATCTGATTGCAAAAGGAAAACGCGAAAAAGAAATTTCCAAGTTAATAAAAAAAATGCCGATCAGAGTATAAAGAGGAGCAGTTATCTTATGAAAGAAAATGTTATTATAAGAAATGAACGAAAAGAAGATTGGGAAATTGTAGAAACTATCACAAGACAAGCCTTCTATAATCTTTATGTACCGGGATGTGTAGAACATTACTTAGTTCACAATATGCGAGAACATGAAGACTTTATTTCAGAACTGGATTTTGTTTTGGAGCTGAACGGTAATGTCATTGGCAATATCATGTACACAAAAGCAAAACTAATTGACGAAAATAAAAACAAAAAAGATATTTTAACATTCGGTCCGATTAGTATTCATCCGGCTTATCAAAGGATGGGCTACGGAAAAATGCTTATAGAACATTCATTCCAGGCAGCCATACAGTTAGGCTATGATACGATTGTTATCTTTGGAAGTCCTGCCAACTATATCAGTCGTGGATTTAAAAGCTGTAAAAAATATAATGTTTGTATTGAAAACGGGAAATACCCTGCGGCAATGATGGTCAAAGAATTGATTCCTCATGTACTGGATGGTCATAAGTGGATTTATCAGGAGAGTCCTGTTATGGCGATCAGCGAAGAAGCAGCGGCACACTATGATAGCACATTAGAACCAATAGAAAAGAAGTATCTTTCAAGTCAAGAGGAATTTTATATTATGAGTCATTCTTTTGTGGAAGAATAGAAAATTGGATTTGAGATAGGAGGTATCAATCATGAGTCAACATATTACAGTTGTAGACTATAATCCTTTATGGCCAAAAAAATATGAAGAAGAAGCTTTACTAATTAAGGATATTCTCGCAGATAACTGCGTTGCCATTTATCATATCGGGAGTACGTCTGTCGAAGGTTTAGCCGCAAAACCTATTATAGATATTATGGCAGCAGTACAAAATCTTGAAAAGGTTGACGATGCTGCAGAAGCCTTTTCTAAAATAGGTTATGAATATCTCGGCGAATTTGGGATAGCAGGCAGACGGTATCTTCGTAAGGGTGGAGATGAGAGAACTCATCAAATTCATATCTTTCAAACAGAGGATTGGAATAATATTGGAAGACATCTTGCCTTTCGTGACTATATGCGTACTCATAAAAAAGAACGAGACGAATATGCAAAAATCAAAAAAGTTCTTGCACAGAAATTCCCTTATGATATTGATGGATATTGTGACGGAAAAGAAGAATTTGTGCGTAAAATTGAGAAACTCGCTCTCTCCCAATTTGATGGAACATGGGATAAAATGTACCTTGCGGCACGAAATGTACAGAAAAAAAGAGAGATTTCTCCGCTTGTAGAGGCTGGCGGCGTCTCCGCTGCAATTCTTACTGAAAAAGGGAATATCTATGTTGGTGTTTGTATCGATACTGCTTGCTCTTTGGGAATGTGTGCAGAAAGAAATGCGATTGCCAATATGATTACAAATGGCGAGAATGGCATTTGTCGATTGATAGCGGTTGATCGGAATGGAAAAGCAATCCCGCCTTGTGGTGCCTGCCGGGAATTTATGGTACAGTTAATGCCGGACCATTATCACTCTATTCAGATCATGATGGATTATGAAAATAAAAAAATGGTTACATTAGGAGATATCACTCCTAACTGGTGGATATAAGTATGGCGGAAATATCATTTTTGGTATTTCCGCCACTTCTTTTATATACTCTTCGCACTATTCATTCTGTCCACCCAGTTACATAAAATCACAATACTCTCTAAATTTACATTAATATATGTACGCCGCCTTTTCTACCGCCCAGAACAGTTTTTCCTTTGAGATCTGCCCACTGAAAATGCTCGTTGTCTTGCCGTGCAACGAGAAAGTTTCCGGCTCGCTGTGTGAGCTGTGCAAAATTAACGACATAGTCGGAAGCTCCTTCGCTGTACATATAAACGGAAGCTTCAGATCCCATAAATCCAATATCGGCTTCTCCGGAAATAACGGCAGTCATTGTTTTATCGGCTCCAAATCCGGTGACAAGTGTGAGGTCGATGTTTTCATCTTTGAAGTATCCTTTCTCAATCGCCACATATAGTGGAGCATAGAAAACAGAATGAGCCACTTCGTTTAGTGTGATTTTTATAGGGGAAGTTTTTTGAGACGATACTTCAAAGGAGTCGGAAGCTGTCGTTTTATCTCCGGTTTCGGCTTTAGAGCATCCCATACACAAAGAAAATACAAGAAGGAAGGCAAAAAGAGAGGTTAAAAGTTGTTTTTTCATGAAATCTCCAGATGATTTGGTTTTATTGTAATATATGTAAAATATAACCGTACAGTGAAAAGGATATAAAAACAGAGCGATACGCAAGTCTCCCGGTTTTGGGGATTCCTGTAAGTAACGCTCTGCTTTTAAATTTCAGTTTTTCTAAAACAGTTATGGCTTTCTAATCGTCAAATTCTTCCTCGGCATAATCGTCTTCAAAGGCTTCATCATAATTTTCTTCACTATCATCATAATCAGATCCTCCGCGGGAAGTGATCGCAAGTATGAGTGAAATAATTGCCAATACTCCGCTTACAATAGCTGCGATGAGAAGCTGCAGATCATCTCCACGTTTCAAAAATGCAAATACGCCGCTTCCGAGATAAAAAAGCATCGGAAGAAGGAAAGCAAAAATCGTATTTGACTTTTGCATGATAAAATAGAGAAGTGAAGATACGAGCATACAAAGGGCAAGGATAATGTATAAAGTGCCGCTTGTGCCGCCGCCGTCTGTTGTGCCGTTAAGTCCGGTCATGAATCCTTTATAAGTAAAGAATCCGAATCCTGCGAGAGAGATGATCCCGAGAATGATGCGCACTGCGCGGAATCTCGGAACGCTTTCGTAATAATCATCTTCATAATCGTCGATTTCCGGTTCAGGCATTTTACGCGAAGCTTTTGTGTCATATTTGTCGTTTTTATTTTTGGATGATTTTGAGGAGGCTTTTTTTACTTTGTCAGTATCAAGAACTCCTGTTGCAAGCATATCATCATAGCCTTTTTTAACAGCTTTCTCCCGTTTTGTGCGGACTTGTTCCGGTGGGATGTTACTGTACCGTTTATCTTCGTTCGGAGCTGATTTTTCAGTAGTTTGTTTGGATGAAGGCTTTCTTTTCGGGACTTTCTTTTCGGGATTTTCCTGAATCCGAACTGTTTTCTCGTCAGTTGCTTTTTCATCAGGCCGCCGTTTTTGATTTTGCGCAGGTGACTTCACCCGGTCGGAAGCTTTTGGGGAAGCTTCTGCAGCAGCGCGTTTTTTGGGGCTGCCGGTATGAGCTGCTTCCGGCTCTTTGTGCGCCTTTTTGATTTTGTTTTCGTCTTTTTTTTGAGCAACGTCGCTCTCGTTTTTTTTGCGGCTGGTCTTATCTGCCGCTTCGGCTTTTTTGGCAGATGCCTTTGCCGCTGCTTTTTTTGCACGTTGCTTGTCTAAATTCCACTGTTTTTTACAGTCACGGCAGACTGCATATTCATTAAAGACAGGATCTCCGCTGTTGTCAGTGCCGATTTGTTTGTTTTTGATCTCAAGTTTGTTTCCGCATATCGGACATTTCATAAAAATCAATACTCCTCTCTCTTCGTTAAATCGAATTTATAATGGTTTTATTATAACATTTCAAATGAGTTAGAACAATGAAAAATGTAACAATAAATCGAAAAATATCAAATATGATCGAAAATATAGCGCGATATGTGATATGATATCAAAATTAAAAGATAAAAAACAGCGTCATAATTATACAGATATTGCAAAAAATGACAGCAGAATTTGTAACAAAGGCGAAAGGAGAAATTATGAGATTTGAAGCAGATACACATTCACACACGCTGGCAAGCGGACATGCATACAGCACGATAAAAGAAATGGCGGCGGCAGCAGAAGCAAAAGGCTTAAAAGCGCTTGCGCTTACGGAACATGCTCCGAAAATGCCGGGAACGTGCGGGTTGTTTTATTTTCAAAACCTGGATGTCGTTCCAAGAAAATGCGGAGGAATTCGCCTCTTAATGGGAGCGGAAGTAAATATAATGGATGAAACAGGCAGGATCGACCTTCCGGAAAGTACCTGCCGTGATCTGGATATAGTTATTGCGAGCATTCATCCGCCATGCTATGGGATGGGGCACACAGAAGAGGAAAATATGAGAGCATACGAGGCTGTGATGAAGAAACCGTATATTAACATTATCGGGCATCCTGATGACGGTCGTTTTCAGATTGATTACGAACGTCTTGTGAAGATGGCAAAAGAGACGGGAACGCTTTTGGAAGTAAATAATTCTTCCATGAGACCGTCAAGCAGCAGAAAGGGAACTCGTGAAAATATTCTTACAATGCTTGATCTTTGTAAACAGTATGATGTTCCGGTTACGACAGGCAGTGATGCACATGTAGATGTAGATGCAGGCAATTTTACTTATGTAAAAGAAGTGCTTAAATTTTGCGATTTTCCGGAGGAACTTGTTGTTACGACAAAATTTGATGTATTAAAACAATATTTGAATATGAACACTTTCGGTATGTAGGAGAGAGCGGACTTTTGTATGCAGATGAAAGGGATAAGGTACTTTTGTAAAACTTTATAAATTTAACTGATTAACGTATGGACTTCAAGAATTTAATGTGCTAAAATATAACAGTGCTTGAAATAATTGCTGTGGATGCAGAGGTTGCTCGGATATATGCCACGGTGTTGAAAAGGAGAAGTTTATATGAGTAAAAAAATCAGGACAGAGGCAGTTGACTATCTTTTTGAAGCGATTCTCAGTCTGAAAAATAAAGGAGAATGTTATACTTTTTTTGAGGATATTTGTACGATTAACGAGCTGCTGTCTCTGTCACAGAGATTTGAAGTGGCAAAAATGCTCAGAGAGCAGAAAACTTATCTTGAAATTGCGGAAAAGACAGGCGCTTCAACGGCAACGATCAGCCGGGTGAACCGTTCTCTTAATTACGGCAATGATGGATATGACATGGTTTTTGAAAGAATTGATAAAAAATAAAAAAATGCCGGAGCGTTCATGCGTGTCCGGCATTTTTAATACGTACTTTTGTACTCGTCAATCTTCTTTTTGAGCAGAAAGTTCGTCTATGATTTTCTCTATCATAACTTTTTTCAAATAGACGTCAAAGCTTAAAGAGCAAATAAATGCAAAAAGACGAAGTTCTTTTTGATCGGCGTCATCTTCTATATTTGAAAAAGCAGAGAATGAACTTTCGTATGCTTCTTGAACGGATTCGGAAAGCGGCTTGATACGGGATTTTTCAAGCTTGCAAACTTCGGTATACAGTTCGGAGAGGCTAAGCGCCGCCTCGTCTGAAAAATATTTGTCCCGCAGAGGAGCAAGTACGGTTTCAATATCTTTGATAGAAAGAATGCTTTTAAAGTAGTAAATAAATATAAGAAGAAGTACATGTTCTTTAGAATATTTTTTCTTGACGGACGGAGGAAGAAGATTATTTTTTGAGTAGTTGTTTATCATTGTTTTTGTCAAAATCTTATCTTCGTCACGGCGTTTTGTTCCGGCAAGATGTTCGTCCATAAAAGTTGTTACCTGATCCATATATAAATCAATATTCGGTATTTCTTCCGGTTTGATGTAATCAATACGTTTTAAGTTTTCTGTTATGCTGTTTAACAGATCTGTCATGTCTATTTTCATAATATCACCTCGATATCCTTATTATATAGTAGTGAAAACTAGATGGCAAGCCTTTTCTAAACCTTTATTAACCGGGATTTCCCATCGTTGTTTTTGTATAAAAATGTAGTTATCAGCCGTTTTATCAGGAGTGCGCCTTGATAAATGATAACGATATGGAAGCGTTTGGCATGGGATAAATGAACGAAAAAAGAAGGTTGACTTTAACGAAAATATGTTCGATAATAAGAACAATACACACTCGTTATTTGAACTAAATATTTTACGGGTAATTGAGAAAAAGAAAGATAAGGAGCATATAAATGGCTGTATATGATACGTTGAATAAACCTCAAAAGGAGGCTGTATTTCATACGGAAGGTCCGCTTTTGATCCTGGCGGGAGCGGGTTCGGGAAAAACAAGAGTTTTGACTCACAGAATTGCATACCTGATTGAGGAAAAGGGAGTGAATCCATGGAATATTCTTGCCATTACGTTTACAAATAAAGCGGCGGAAGAGATGCGTCAGAGAGTAGACAGCCTTGTCGGGATCGGAGCAGAGAGTATTTGGGTCAGTACGTTTCATTCCATGTGTGTACGGATCTTAAGAAGATACATAGATCGTCTCGGATATGACAACAGATTTACGATTTATGATACGGATGATCAGAAGACGCTGATGAAAGAAGTATGTCGTAAGACAGATATTGATACAAAGCGGTTTAAAGAAAGGATGCTTTTATCGGTAATTTCTTCTGCTAAAAACGAGATGATCCTTCCGGAAGAGTTTGAATTGAATGCCGGAGGAGATTTTGTACAGCTTAAGATCGCAAAAGTCTATAAAGAATATGAGGCGCAGATGCGGGCGAATAATGCGTTGGATTTTGACGATTTGCTTGTAAAGACAGTTCAGCTTCTGGAAACGCAGCCTGATGTGAGGGAGAATTATCAGGAACGTTTCAGATATATCATGGTTGACGAATATCAGGACACGAATACCGTACAGTTTCGGCTTGTCAGCCTGCTTGCGGGAAAGTATAGGAATTTGTGTGTAGTCGGCGATGACGACCAGTCGATCTATAAGTTCCGCGGAGCTAATATACGAAATATTTTGGATTTTGAAAAAGAATTTTCAGATGCAAAAGTAATTAAACTGGAACAGAACTACCGCTCTGTCGGGAATGTATTGGAAGTTGCGAATAGTGTGATCCGCAACAATAAAGGCAGAAAAGAAAAGACTCTTTGGACTGATAATGAAAAAGGGGAGAAGATCCGTCTGCGGCAGTTTGATACGGCATATGACGAAGCGCAGTTTATTGCAGAGGATATTAAGGACGAAACGGCACAGGGAGCAAATTACAGTGATCATGCAGTTTTATACCGAACGAACGCGCAGTCGCGTCTTCTTGAGGAAAAGTTTGTCGCGATGAATATTCCGTATAAGATTGTCGGAGGCATCAATTTTTATTCCCGAAGAGAGATTAAGGATGTTTTGTCATACTTAAAAACGATTGATAACGGAAAAGACGATCTGGCTGTGAGAAGGATTATTAATGTTCCGAAACGGGGGATCGGTTTGACAACGATTAATCGGATTCAGGAGTCGGCTGCTGCGAGAGGAATAGGGTTTTATGACGCCCTTTCAGCTCCGGACCTTATTCCCGGGATCGGACGCAGCGCATCGAAACTTGATTCATTTGCAGCTTTGATCGAATATTTTAAAGGAAGATCGGAAGAGAGCGGGGTGACAGATCTTCTGACGGAAGTGATCGAGAAGACAGGGTATACGGAAAGTCTGGAAGCGGATGATCCTGAGGAACTGGAAGCAAGAGTGCAGAATATAGACGAACTTGTCAGTAAGGCGGCCGTATATGAGGAAAGCTGCAGTGACAGAGGAGAAAGACCGACGCTGAGCGGTTTCCTTGAAGAGGTGGCTCTTGTCGCTGATATCGACAGCGTAGCGGAAGATCGGGATTACGTGATCCTTATGACTCTTCACAGTGCGAAAGGTCTGGAATTTCCACATGTATATCTTGCGGGAATGGAAGACGGATTGTTCCCAAGTTATATGTCGATCAGCGGAGATGATCCGGAAGAGTTGGAGGAGGAACGAAGACTTTGTTATGTGGGCGTGACCCGCGCTGAAGAAAAATTGACTCTTACCTGCGCGCGTATGCGTTTGGTCAGAGGTGAGAGACAATATAACAGTATGTCCCGTTTCATTAAAGAGATGCCTTCTGCATTGATTGATACAGGAAAGCGAGAAGGCGGTTTTTCTCAAAATGTTTCTTTGGGAGAGAAGAGGACGTATTCGTCCGAGGTCAGTGGATACAAAAGATCTGCGTATGCTCAGAAACCGGCATTTGCCGCGATCCAAAAGGGGAGCGGACTGATGGCGAAAAAGTCGGAGGGACTCTCTTACGGAGTCGGAGATCGTGTACGGCATGTAAAGTTTGGAGACGGCACGGTGACGGAGATTAAAGAGGGTGGAAGAGATTATGAGGTGACGGTGCAGTTTGATACTGCAGGAGTCAGAAAAATGTTTGCTTTGTTTGCAAAGCTTATAAAAATATAGATTGGAGGATAACATTGTGAAAATAGGTTCACATGTCGGAATGAGTGGTAAGGAGATGCTGCTTGGTTCTGCAAAAGAAGCAGTATCTTACGGGGCGGATACATTTATGTTTTATACGGGAGCGCCTCAAAATACGAGGCGGAAAGAAATCGAAGAATTAAATATCGATCCTGCATGGGTAGATATTGACGATACGGGTATTCAAGAAATCCCATTCGCTGCTTAAC
>ERZ773217.2847-NODE-2847-length-10649-cov-7.782046_pt1 | contig 10649 bp, 7 predicted proteins | sample MGYA00580995_ERZ773217 | MGnify/ENA primary metagenome ERZ773217 (study PRJEB29015, sample SAMEA2737772) | human gut metagenome | biome: human gut; feature: human-associated habitat; material: faeces | place: China | collected 2012 ...
TCGGAAGATACTTCTGATAATCATCTAGTTTCTTCATATGCTTATTACCATCCTTCCTATAATGTCAAGCCTTAAATCATTGATTTTTCGGGCTTTTCTTTAAATATTTACCTCATAAAACAGAGCCAGAAGTGTATGACAGTCATTGTATCTTGTACTGAATAGTCAAAAGAGAGTACAGTTAATAAAGCATCCTCTTATCTTGCTTTATAAAGGCTACGAATCCTCTGTTGACTATGATGGTGAACCTTCCGTGTCTAAAGGGATCGTGTCCCAACTTCCTTCGTCCCACCTGTTCATACACCGAGTGCCCGCTAAGCTTTCAAACAGGGTCTTGCCCTACGGAGAGAACTACTGCCGGCTACAGCTCTTGTTTGTATCTTGATTTTACTGACCTGCCTTTTCACATAGGATACGGATATTCCGTGGACGCTTTACCCTATATCGTTCTGCTGGTCTTTGTGCTGATGCAGTACCTATTACACTCCATCGTTATCGGGTTTCTTTCCAGAACCCTGCCCGATTTCGGAATCATCCGCAACCCGGCAAGGCTCTGGAATAAATAATGCTGTCGATTGTCTTATGCTGCAATCGCTTCCTTCTTTTCCGGCCGCCTGATGTCCATCAGCATCTTCTTCGGATCATAGACCGTTCCCTTCTTCAGAATCGTATAAACGATTCTCAAAAGCTTGCAGGCTATCACAATCAGTGACTGCATCTTTTTCAGCGGATTGTCAGGGCGTGTCGTGTAGTACACATGGAGTTCTTTAACTTCCTCCGCATGAGCCACTGCTGACTTTGCCGCCTGGAATAACCAGTATCTGAGTCGTTTGCGTCCTCTGTGACTGATTTTGGTCTCTCCGGTATGCTTGCCCGAACTGCAGGCTACCAATCCTAATCCGCTTAACTTCTGTATTTCCTTTACATCGTCAAATCTTGATATGTCCCCCATCTCTGCAAGTATCCCAGACAGAATGTTTTCACCGATTCCTGATATTGCCAGAATGTTCTTTGCATATGGAATCTCATTGCATCTTTGATTTAACTGGTTTTCTATATCTGAAAGCTGCTCATCAAGCTCGATAATCCGGCTGACGAACCACTTAACAGCCTGTCTGCCGGCATCCGCTCCATCCTTGATCCCTACGCTTTTCCTTGCGTATTCCAGAATAGCTGATGCATTGGCATAGCCTCGTCCACGAAGCTTCGCCTCATGCCATATCTGTTTCATTCCCTCTGTTCCAAGGGCAGCCAGTCCATCCGGAAATGGTGCCTCCTTAAGCAGTTCTAAACTAAATGCTCCGTCTATTTTTCCAAATGCGTCCTTGTATTCGGGAAAATAGATTTTCATCTCTCTGTGAAGCCTGTTAAGATTCCGGATCCTGTCTTCATTCAACTGATCTCGGAACATCGAAAGACGTCTGATATCTGCATAAAGTTTTTCCGGAAGATATGGCATTCCAAAGTTGCCATCCTTAACCAGATTTGCAATAAGCTTCGGATCCTTTTTGTCATCCTTAAGCTGGCTGTTGTCTTCTACCTCTTTTGTCTGCTTTACTGCGTATGGATTCACCTGCACAACACTGATTCCCTTTGCAACCAGCCAGGTTGTCAGACAGAACCAGTAATGACCGGTAGGCTCCAGCCCTAAGACAATCTGTTTCTTATCATTTGCAGCTGCAAGCTTAGTGCTCCAGTCTAACATGCTTTCAAAGCCCTCTGCCGTATTACTAAAGCCAAAAACGGACTTACTGAGTTCTCTTCCTCTGGTATCAATTGCCCTCACATAATGTGTCTCGCTGCCAATATCGCATCCTAATATCAGCATGTCATCACTGACGAATGAAAGCTTATCGTTTTTGTCAAACTTACCTTTGGTTTCCAACTCATGCCAGGTAGATGCTTTTAACCCTGCCTTAATAGCATCAGCTTTTGCAATAATCTCCTGCTGTTCAAAAATATTTACTGATAAAACTTGATTTTTCTTCTTTGAGCCTTTAATATTCATTGTAGATACCTCTTGTATTCGTTAGATTTTACCAACTTGCCGGTCAGTAATAATCTAATTTTACTTGAGGTATTTTTTTCGTCAATCTCTTGACCTATTTAAATTATACAGGAAGCTTTCCAAATAATGATCTCACCAAATCCATATCTGTTTTCTGAAATTCTGTTTCTCTTTCCGGATGCCACATAGTTGCAATTATTTTTTTCCCCTTAATCCGAATTGCCTCAATGACACCATCCTCTGTTTTTGCCAATACTTCTACAGGATCTTTTACTGACAGACATGCCTGATTGTGAAAGCTGTTTACCTCCCGCTTTCCCCATGTTCCATCAATAACATGCTTTACAGCAACATGTCCTGTCACTTCTTGTAATGCACAATCATAAAAATCCAAAATAGACTGCATGCCCCTGCAAAAGCCATATACAGGAATTTTCTGTTCCAATGCCTGTTGCAGCAAGTACCGCTCTGTTTCATCGCGTTCCGGCGCATCCCCGCCATATTTTACAAGACTGTTTCCTCCCGTAAAAATAATTCCAGACGGTTTCATTGATGCAACCATCTTCTCAGCAACTTCTTTTACATTAGGGATCGGAACAGGTAAAAATCCACAAGCCAAAATAAATTTTGCAATATTTTGATCCGCACAATCCCTTCTCTCACCATAACTTTTGACAATTTCTACTCTCTGGGTATATAAAACAATATTCATATCATCACCTTATTTTTTTGATCGTACCGTCCATGACCTGGAACGATATGGAACCTGAATCTCTTTATAACCATCTAACTTATTTTCTATCTTGCTTAATATCCGCCGAAATCCTTCCTCTCCTGCCTGAACCTGAATATCATTTACTGATTTCCAAATATTCATATAACGGTCTATTGTCATCGTCTCTTCATGATTTCCCTCAATGAACAACATTTTTTCAAATAAACCTGTTCCCATCATCTTCTCTGCCATCTCTTCTGAGGTAAGTTTATTTCCTGAAGAAACTCTTTTGGTTGTTTTTATTTCATCATATACAATTTGTTCTATCTCCATATGAAGCTGACTACTCTCAATATTTCTTGGGTTCCAAATTGCAGTAAAAAATCCGCCCGGCTTTAAAATTCTATAGAACTCCTTCATTGCTTTCGGTGCATCTGTCCAATGAAATGATGATCCCATCAGTACCCAATCCACTGAAGAATCTTCCAATCCTGTACTTTCCGCGCTTCCCTCTTTCCAAATAATTTTTGTGGAATTCCCAAATAATTTAACTCCTTCCTCCCGCATCGCATCATTTGGCTCTACTGCAAACCCATGTACCGGACACTGAAGATTTACTAGATTTTCTGTCAACTTTCCAGTTCCTGCCCCTACATCTGCAATAACTAATTCGTTTTTTCCACACTGCTGCATAATATATGCCTGTATACAGTTTAACACATCTGTTGAATATCCCGGTCTGTCTACATAAAATTTTGCTAATTCTGAAAAATCTCCAAATTGCATTTTTCCTACCTCTTCTTTCTTAAAATATTAATTTTTTTTCCACCTGCATCTATTTCAATTTTTAGTGCATTCTTTAACTCTTCAAATTTTTGCTCGCCAACTCCTATTGCTGCTGGAATTCCAAGTTCTCCTGCCCGGATTGCCATATGGGAATTCGCTCCACCATATTCCGTAATGAATCCCCGGATACCATGGGAAAAAACCCAATCATACCCCGGATCTGCACTTGGAATCAACAAAATTTTATCTGCAATTTCCTCATTTGCTGTTCCTGATTCAATTACAACACAATCTCCGGAAACATTCCCCAGGGTGATAAAATTCGCCTCTGTATCCGGGTAATAAAAACTCCATATGTCTTTTTCTGTTAAAATGACGGGTGGCAATGTAAGAGATTTAGTAACTGCATATTCTTCTTTTCCCCTTTCAATCGAATAAAGAATACTTTTTTCAATATCCTTCGCTGACATATACAATTCGCGAACTGTCTGAATATTGATATATGCACAATCCTCTCTTGAAAAATGATACTGTTCTCCCAACTCACCGATCAACTGTAACACCTTACTCAAATGTCGTGTAAATACAAATTTCCCATATTCCCGTCCTTCAATTACCTGTTTAATAAAATCCATTAAATCAAGAATATTATTATTTAATTGATTCTGTGTTAATATCTCCGATAATTTATGCATCTGCTGCAGAGATAATCGAAACTCTCCTCTTTGCTTTGTTTCCGGATCTGTATCCGTTTTCCAATCAAAATATGTCTCCGGAGATTCATCATATCTTTTCGATGTAATGTCATAAGTTCCCGGCCGTAAATGACCATACTTTTGTAAAAATCCCTGTTTTGATAATTGTCTGTAATCCTCATTCAGATTGGAACTGACCGTGTTGATTCCATTCATAAAAAGCTGATAATCCTGCTCAGATAAAATCTCACATTTTACCATGGATTTAAGCATTTGCACCGCTATAAAGGCTGCTCTCGCCAATCCTGCAAATGGAAGCGTCCCATACCGTTTGCAATCTTCCAACAGCCAGTAAATCTTTTCTAAAATTCCCATATCGCTCTCAACAATTTCGTCATAGCGGTTTTCAAGGATTTCAATTTTACGATAATCTTTGCGCCAAAGTCCGGTTTCATGGTCAATGATCTGATTGGTAAGATTGCGCAATGCATCAATAATCGCCTGTATTTCCTCCTCAGAGAAATCATACTCCCGTAATACCTGTATCCGCTCTGGAAGATCAAGGGTATAGCAGGAAAATACAATATCAAATTCTACCTTATCATGTTTTGAAGGATCTGCCGCCAAACGCTGCATGTAATAATTTACCAGTTTATCACTGATCGTTTCCTCTAACTCTGCCGGTACAAAAGAATTAAAACTTACCCGGACATCAATATATGGCAGTCCCCCAAAGTCTACCATAAGTGGGAAGCTTCTCAAATTACGATATCCATAATTATCTCTCTGATATGCCCAAATACAATCTGTAATTATTTCCCGATACAAAGACATTGCCAACTGCTTTGGACGAATTCCAATCATTTCTGCCGGATTCCAATCCGTCATAACGCTATAGACTACATTTTTCCCGCACAAAAATGGTTTTTTCCCCTGCTCTTCTTTAATTTTATCTTCAATTCTGCAAAGAGCTTTTTGCTGCACTTCCTGCTTAATCGGTTCCCCACTTAAACAAAGCGGGCGCACCTGAAAAATGTACAGTTCATCGGTATCGCTAACTGCAAATTCTACATCCAAGCTTGTCTTTTGAAACAAATTTTCCAGTTCTTTTAATGTAATATATAACTGTTTAATATATTCAGGCAATTCTTCTTTGGGATTGCTTCCTTTAAAAATATATAATAACTTATTCTGCATTCCTGTTCCAGATGTAATTGCAGATGTGGAACCTGTTGTATCATAGTTGATCACATAATAATTTCCCATAGTACTCGGATCCATGGTAAATGCAACCCCACATACTTTTACATTTTTCAACATCGGCTGAACCAGTATCTGATTGTCTGGATTGCCATCATCAAAAGAAGCTATAACTGTATTAACAGCAGAAAAAAAAGATTCCTGTCCACTTACATCTCCCACCGATTCAAATTTTCCCGCCTGAGAACTTGCCTCCGTATCTTCATTTAAGGCACTGCTTCGAACAATCCATTTTTCACTTGGCAGTTCATGTTGTATCTGATTCCAGATATTTTTTGCATCCTGTTTCCACTCTTTTGTCCTAAAGACATATGAGTTTAAGACTTTCGCGTTTTGTAATTTCCCATATAAATTTTTTAAAGTTTCTGCTTTTGTTCCTAATTGTAACATCTACTCCTCATCCGCCTCCGGTTTGATGTAATCATAATATTCCGTATTATCATCATAGGTATCCATATATGTCTGATACAATTCTTTTACATACTGATTCACATCATAATGGTCTTCCGGCAATCCATCTTCATCCAATACCTGTTGAACGATATCACAAAACTTAAAATTCTCCTTCAGCATTTCCTGTTGAAATGTCCTGCTAAATTGTTCAAAATCAGGAACGGTACATGGATATCCATACGCATGTTTAAATTTTATACATATCATGTTTAAACGTACCTCGTCCCATAATGTAAGTACTTCCGAAAAATCCTTCTTTCCAATCGCTGAAGTATCATTACCAGTAATATATTTCACACCATCTTTCGTATATGTCGGAAAATATATTAAAATTCCATTTAAAGTAGTAGATAATAAAATGCTCCTGTAGGGAATATCCAACCAATGACATAAAGATTTCATTGTTTTTTCCGGTTTATACTTTAAATCTTCAAATCGAATAACTTTTACATTGTCACACTCTTTATGCTTTTTGAGCATTATCCCCATTTCACTCTTTAAAACACTTGAAAATAATTCTCCTTTTTTTAGCATTGTATTTCTTCTCTGCACCATTGCGACTCGCTTAATCCATGAAAAACAATGTTGTACCGGTTCTCTAATAATAAACAAATTCTCTATTCTATTGAAATCTTTCTTTTCAAAATAATCTGAAAGTTTAGAAACATCAAATTCCGGCATATGCATATGATAAAAAAGCCAATAATCTTTTTGCACTGTTTCTTCTTGTTTTCCCAATGCATTACTATATGCTGCGACATATATTTTTAACATCTGTGCGTAGGAATTTAATTTAATATTATCTTCAAACTGTTCTTTAAGTCTATAATAAAATTCTGTTGGATCAATTAACACATCATATATAAACTCACCGTCTTGATTTACACAATACTCTTCAAATTTATGTTCTCTTATACAAAATAAATTTTCGTACTGTGAATGAAGATAGCCAAGCATTTGCGCCATCATTTCATACAACAGTTCCTCTCCTTCAAGAGTTTTTAAACGATTCTCATATACATTCCAAAAAACCTGTCCACTATATGGCAATGACAATATATTAGGATGACCATCCAGCAACTGCTCTAAATAATAGCTACCGGAATTAGACATATGATTAAAAATCAACAGATTATTTATTTCACTATATCGAATTTTTTTATCTGACATTACACCGTTCTTTTGTTTTAAATCCAACAAAAAAACATACATTAAAATTCTTAATTCCGAATTACTGTCATAAACATTTAATTTTTTAAGGTTTTGTAGCATTCTTGAATATTGTTCCCTGTTCCATAATCCTTTTCTTTTTGTCACATCAATTGCCGGAATATATATAGCATTCGGGTACAATTCAACCGCCTTTTTTAACGAGTAGACTGGAATTTCACAATAATTTTCACCTTGCTTTTCTGTATCATCATCGCAAAAACAAAGAGGTGTCACGCCCAACTTTTTAAATATATCAAATCCTATTTTTCCCCAAAATCCGGCCCCATACAGACATAATCCTCTATCTCGTTCTTGTCGTACCGTTTCTAATATACTTCTATGCCACATTTTATCACCTTTATTCTATTCTTTTCCTGTAAAACTGAATAACCTGTTCTATTCCATCCTCAAATGAGACTTTGGGTAACCATCCTGTATCTTTTTTTAGCTTAGATATATCCGCTTCCAAATGCATAACTTGTCCTTGTCCATATGGAATAATTTTTATTTTGGAGGAGTCCATGACTTTGAGTTTTTTACACAAAATATCAATATATTCTTTTAAAGGTCTTGCAGCTCCACTTGCCACTGGATATATCGCATGATTAACTCCATATAGTGCCATTAAATATAAAGCATTTGCAACATCGTCCAAATATATAAAGTCCCAAATCTGTTCTCCTTTTGTAAACTCCAAAGTCTGATTTTTTAATGCCCTCAATATATTTGAAATCAGCATTGAATTCTCATTATCATAAATTCCATATGCGCTTAAAATTCTAGGCCAAATATGTCGTATTCCATATTTATCACATAAAGACCGAGTTGCATAACATGCCGCATGTTTAATAATTCCATAAGCAGTTTCAGGTTTACACACAGTCTCATCCGTCAATATTTCTGAACACCTTCCATATTCTGCCTGACTACCTGCACCTATAAATGTATGACATCCAAGCTCTTGTGCGACTCTAACAGCTTCAAGAGAATAACTTATGTTATCTTCCTGTTTTTGAAAATCATTTCGCCCATCTCTTTTTGTATTTGTCCAGCCCAGATGAAAAAACACATCATATTTTTTATCTAATTTTTCAGGTCTATAATATTTTAAATTTTCTAATGAACAATACTGTACGCATATACGTTCATCATCAGGCAAATATTTTGCTCTATCTGATGTTTCCCTTTGAAGCAATAGCACTTCCTTATTTTCCTTTAATAACTTTCGAATCAACGCTAATCCGACCGGACCGCTCCCCCCCGTTATTACAACCCGTTTCATTTCATAATTCATACTTTTTATATCCATGCATATAAAACCGTTTCTGATAAATCATTTGAATGCTGTCTAATTGCAATCTTATACTCTGACACTAAAGTCTTAACTAATAATGGTATACTATACAAATCAACTGCATTATGATAAATACAAATTGCTAATAATGGTCTACATTTTTTTATTCCCTTTTCTGCCCCTAATAACATTCGATATTCAAAACTTTCAATATCTGCCTTCAAAAAGTTATATTCATCCAGTATTCCATCTAATGACACCATCCTGCAATTTCCTTCTATTCCTGCATCAGATTCAATAATCTTTGAGCCTAATCCTGCATTATTACTATATCTCACAAACTTACTATTTCTCATTTGATCTCCGACAGCATAATGCAAAAGTTGTATTGATTCGTTATCAAGATTCCACTCAGTAATCAACTCATTTGCCTGTTTTTGATATTCTTTAACATTATCCTCATCAACTTCAAATGAAATTACCTTTTTAAATGTTCCTTTTCTTCTATAAACATAATCTTTTAACGTATCTCCTATATAAGCTCCGCAATCAACAAAAATCTCCCTATCATCTAGTTTGTTGAATGCATCCAACGCAAAATATGTATCATCAAGACTTTTAGGGATCTCCACTGCCTTTCCTAAAATTCTCCATCGTATAATTCCTTCGTAAACCTGCTTCGAAATTTGATCTTCCAACATATCATAGCATTGTAATACTTCCTTACTATGCTGCTTCAAAATAATTTCATCAAGCAAATATCCCTCAATATTCCACTCATTTAATTGATGCATAATATCTCTAACCACATGTTCCTGTGCACTACATATTAATACACAAACATTTTTTTTATTTATTAATATGTCTGGAGAATAAATTTTTTTATCTCCTATTATTTCACCTATTAAGCTTTTATTTTTATCAATATATCCCTCAAAATAAAACCCTTCATTTTTTAATCGTAAAAAACCTTCTTGATATAATTGTGCAGTATCACCAGCCCCCCAAATCCATATTTCTTTGTTCAAAATATTTGGTGGTTCGCTCAACAATTTTTTTAACGCATTTCTTAAATCATCACTCATTTTTTTCTCCCAATCATAACTTATCTTATTTCATTTCATCTCATACAACGGAATCAACATATCTCGTTCAAACTCTTCCTGCTCCAAAGGCGGATTCATATATTCCAGTGGAAGTGATTCCATCTGTCCATCCGACCGCTTATAGGACACCTGTTTTGGAAAAGCACTCAGATCAATTGGAACCATCACTTCGCAAATAACTGGTCCATCATAATCCAGTGTTTCCTTTACACGTTCCTGCAACTCTTCATTCGAATGAATCTGTACTGTTTTTAATCCATACGCCCCTGCCACAGCCGATATCGGTGAAAGTGTCAGATGGGATTCTGCATCACAGGCCACATAATGTCCCTGAAAAATATTTTTCTGTGTTGCGTGGATCTGCGCATATCCCTGATTGTTCAACACAAAAATCTTGATTGGAAGATTCAAACGGTGTATTGTTTCCAGTTCCTGAATATTCATCTGAAAACCACCATCTCCATTGACACATACCGTTCTTCTTCTGTCACCTGCCAGACAGGCTCCGATTGTTGCAGGCACACCAAATCCCATTGACGCAAGACCTTTGGTACAAAATACACGCTGTCCCTTTTTCACACGAAATGTCTGCATCGACACATCAATACACGTTCCAGAACTTCCGGACACATAAATATCGTCTACGGTCATCTGCTCTGTAATCGTATCCAGTAATGCATATGTATTGACCAACTCTTTCTGCGTTTTTGCTTCTTCTGTGACTATTGGATATTTCTCTTTCAACTCTTTTGCATAGTTGATCCATGGCGTATAATCTTTTTTCTGAATCTCATCTTTATGTTCCAGCAAAAGCTGCATGAATTCTTTTGCGTCCGCCTCGATTGCAAGCTGCGGTCTGACATTGATTTTATGTAACTCATTTTCATCAATATCTACCATCACTTTATAAGCAGCTCTCGCAAATCCATCAAAATTGTAACCGGTCTGCAATAAATTCATCCGCGCACCAATAGATAAAAAGAAATCAGAATTCTGCTGTACAAAATTTGCATACCTCTGTCCCATTCCACCAGGTCTTCCGAAAAACAGCGGATGTTCTTCTTCTATCAGATCAATTCCATTCCAGGTTGTAAGAACCGGAATCTGCAGAGTCTCTACC
>ERZ773217.2855-NODE-2855-length-10621-cov-3.896271_pt1 | contig 10621 bp, 10 predicted proteins | sample MGYA00580995_ERZ773217 | MGnify/ENA primary metagenome ERZ773217 (study PRJEB29015, sample SAMEA2737772) | human gut metagenome | biome: human gut; feature: human-associated habitat; material: faeces | place: China | collected 2012 ...
AGCTGCCGCCCATCAGCTGCAGGTAGTCGACCACGATGAGGCCGAGCTGTCCGGTCTGCGCCATGAGGCGCCGGGCGCGGCTTCGGAGCGAGGTGACGCTGAGCGCCGGCGTGTCATCGATATAAAGCGGTGCCTTTTCCATATCGGCGACCGCGGTCGTGAACCGATCCCAGTCGCCATCCTCATCGAGGCGGCCCTTGCGGACCTTCTGCGCGTCGAGGCGCCCATGCGAGCAGATGAGTCGCATCGCGAGCTGCTCGCCGCTCATTTCCATGGAGAACACGGCAACCGGCCAGCTGTTATCGCCCGCCATCGCAACATGCTCCGCGATATTCAGCGCGAGCGCGGTCTTACCCATCGAGGGGCGGCCGGCGATGATGATGAGATCGCCAGGCTGCATGCCGGACGTCTGCTGATCGAGGTACCGATAACCGGTCGAGACGCCGGTGACATCGTTCGCTGACTTCGTGCGGTAGCGCTCCGCGACGATATCTGAGACGTTCGCCGCGAGTTTATTGAGTCTCACGAAGCCTTTGTTCCCGCGGTCCGCGCTTTCATTGATCTGGAGAACCAGTTTCTCCGCGTCATCAATGATGTCCTTCGTCTCGCGGCCTTCAGGAGCGAGAGCGGACGCGGCGATCGTATCCGCGGCGGACACGAGCTGCCGCAGCATCGAGCAGTCGCGGACGATTTCCGCGTACGTGCGGATGTTCCCGGCGCCAAGCGAATTGCTTGTCAGCGCGTTGAGGTACGGGCGGCCGCCCGCGGCATCCGCCCGCCCCGAGCGCTCGAGCTCGTTATAGACCGTGATCACGTCCGCGGGCTCACCCCGGAGGTGCAGCGCCGCGATGGCGTCAAAAATCACGCGGTGGTCGGCCCGGTAGAAATCCTCAGCCGTAATAATGTCGGAGATCTGGTCAAACGCCTGGGTATTCAGCATCAGACCGCCGAGAATCGTCTGTTCACTCTCGACAGAATGCGGCGGAACACGGACAGAATTCGCAGGAAGATCAGAACTGGAAAAAGGATCAGGCATCAGATTGCGCTCCATAGAGGCCGGAAAGGAGCAAGCGGGCCCCATGATGCAAAACGCCCTCTGAAACACTTTTCAGAAAGGCGAAAGCGGGTTAAATAATAACAGTAAAGCAGGAAGGGGAAAAAAATAGGCCTCCTTTCGGAAGCCTATTTTTTTCTCCGACAGAATCCCCTTGCGGAGGCTCTGTCAGGAGTCGGACGTTCCGGAGATTACTCTTCGGCGACGACCTGAACCGTGATGTCAGCGGTGATGTCGGAGAGCAGAGCGATCGTGATCGGGTGCTCGCCAACAGCCTTGATCATGCCGAGCGGCGTGCGGACCTGGCTCTTCTTGATCGTGAAGCCAAGCTTATCCACGGCTTCAGCGATGTCGGAGTTGGTCACGGAACCGAACAGACGGCCGTCAACACCAGCCTTGGAGGCGATGGTAACGGTGGCGCCATTCAGCTTTTCCTGGAGAGCCTGGGCATTGGCCAGACGCTCAGCCTGAGCCTTCTCAAGGTCAGCGCGACGGGTTTCGAACTCGGCGATAGCGGCCTTGGTGGCGCGCTTGGCGTGACCCTGGGGGATCAGGAAGTTGCGGCCGTAGCCGTCCTTGACCTTGACCACATCGCCCAGATTGCCGAGGTGATGAATGTTTTCAAGCAGAATAACTTGCATGTCGATATCTCCCCGGGATTACTGATTGTCGGTGTAGGGAAGGAGGGCGAGGAAGCGGGCACGCTTGATCGCGGTATCGAGCTGGCGCTGGTAGATCGCCTTCGTGCCGGTCAGACGGGCGGGCATGATCTTGCCATTTTCCTGGATGAAATCGCGCAGCGTGTCGATATCCTTGTAATCGATCTGCTCAACGTGAGCAGCGGTAAAGCGGCAGAACTTCTTCCGCTTGAAGAGGGCATTGCCCTGGGAGGGACGGCGGTTGCCGGTACGACCCTTGGAACCAAAAGCCATTTTGAACTCCTAACTGAATTCCGTTATGTAAACAATGAGGCGCTGCGTGCGGCTCGAGCGAGGGGTGATGTACCCTTTGAGGGTTATCCTCGCGGGAAGCGGAAGCTGATAGAGCTTTGCCGCTACCTCTCCGTATGCGACCACCAGGGTTTCGAAATTGAGGCGGCGCATGCCGCCTGCTTCCCGGACTTCGCCTGAGTGGTGAAGAATGCCTTCAAAAACCTGCAGTCCGGACGGTGTGAATCTCGGCTCTTCGGAGCGGATGATTTCGCCGTCAAGGACCAGCTCATTCATGTCTGGCAGTCCTCTTTAAAGCGCCTCTAGCCGAATTACTCGGCGTCCTGAACGTCGGATTCCTCGTCTTCAGCTTCGTCGGAAGCGTCATCAGACTTGTGGGAAGCCTTGCTGTTCGCGCGAGCGGCCACGGCAGCCTTCTTGGCCTCTTCCTTCTCGACAACCTTCATCATCGGGGAGGGAGCGGTTTCGGCGTGCTTCGTCTTCACCACGAGGTGGCGCAGAATGGCGTCGTTGAAACGGAAATTGTTTTCGATGTCGGCGAGCGTGGCGTCAGAGCACTCCACGTTCAGGAGAACATAATGAGCCTTGACCAGCTTCTGGATCGGGTAGGCGAGCTGACGACGGCCCCAATCCTCGATACGTTCAATCTTTCCACCCTGTTCGAGAACAAGGTTCTTGTAGCGTTCGATCATCGCCGGAACCTGTTCAGACTGATCAGGATGCACGATGATGCAGATTTCGTAATGACGCATTGATCCTCCTTGCGGAAAAAACCGCCCAGGGCGTCTCCCGGTGCGGCAAGGACTAACGAGAAAACGGTTATCTTACTCTAAAAATTAAAATTTTGCACGCGAGGGATTATCCACCCGGGCGGCCTTTTCACCGACCCGCTGACGGACAGACTCAAAGAGGCAGACACCGGCGGCAACTGACACGTTGAGAGACTCAACCGACCCCATCATCGGAATCGCGGCGAGCGCGTCGCACCGTTTGCGCGTGAGCTGACGGAGGCCTTCGCCCTCAGCGCCAAGCACCCAGGCAAAAGCGCGCTTCTGATCGAAGTCATAGATCGAGCGGTCGGTCTCACCCGCCGTTCCGACCACCATGACACCCGCGTCACGCAGCTCCGCGATGGCGGAGGCGAGATTCACGACATACACCACCGGAACCGATTCCTCGGCACCTGCGGCGGCCTTCGCCGCGGCCGGCGTCACGTGGGACGAGCGGTTCAGCGGCGCGATCACGGCCTGCACCCCGGCGGCATCCGCCACACGGAGACAGGCGCCGAAGTTCCGGGGATCCGTCACGCCGTCCAGAATGAGGAGCAGCGTCTTATCGGTGATGGAATCGAGAAGCTCATCAAAGGAGAGCGTCTTCTCGAGCACACTGCCCACCGCGACGATCCCCTGATGCTGCACACCGTGCCCCGCGATGCGGTCCAGACGCTCCGCGTCCGCGCCCACCGGGCGGATGCCGGCGGCCTTCAGCTTTTCGCACATTTCGTGCATGCGGCGGTCATGCCGGCTGCGGTCCACATAGACTTCGTCAATCGACTCCGGGTTCAGTCTGAGCCGCGCCGTCACGGCGTGAAAACCCGCGAGGACCGCTTTTTTATTACCAGCCATTCAATCTTTTCCTTTAGATATCAATTCTTTTTCTTGCAATCCGTTCAGAGTCTCGGTTCGCCTTTCCAGCGCCTCGGCCCTTTCCGTCTCTGCACATCGCGGCGCTCAAAATCAATCCGCCGCAGATCAACGTCGACGCCTGCCACCTGCACTTCAAGCGGCGTTCCGAGACGGATCACTTCGCCTGATGCACTGCCTTCAAGGAGGCAGTCGTCGCTGTTATAGAAGTAGTAGTCCCAGCCGAGGTTCGAGACCCGGATGAAGCCTTCAACAAAGAGATCATCAAGCGTCACATAGACGCCGTTCGGCGTGACGCCGGTGACCTTTCCAGAGAACCCGCGGCCGATGAAGTCCTTCATGTACATGCACTTCAGCCACGCGGTGACGTCGTAACTCGCTTCGTCAGCGCGGCGCTCCGCGGCGGAACACATCTTGCCAAGCGTTTCCCAGGCGGCATGCTGAGCCGTAGGACGCGCGTACGGTGTCGCTTCAGGCTTCGGCGCTTCTTTCTTCTTCCCCTTCTGCTTCAGAGAGAATTCGGAATTGAGAAGGTCAGAAGGCGACACCGCGACTTCGGGCTTATAGCGGCGGCGGGAGAGAATACCACGGATCGTCCGGTGCACGAGCAGATCGGGGTAGCGTCTGATGGGGGAGGTGAAATGGGTGTACGCCGGATACGCGAGACCGAAGTGGCCGTGAAGTTCCGGTGAATATACGGCGCGCTGCATGCTTCGGAGCAGCGCGGTCTGAACCGCCTCTTCGTTCGGCGTCCCGCGCACTTTCGCCATCACGGCTTCGTAGTCCGCGGGTTTCGGGGAGGACCCGCCGCCCATCTTGAGACCGAATCCTGAGAGCGTCGTGCGGAGCAGCTCAAGGCGCTCTTCGGACGGCCCTTCATGAATTCGGAAGAGACACTCCGTCTTCTTCCGGACAATAAAGTCCGCGGCGCAGGTATTCGCGACCAGCATCGCCTCTTCAATCAGGCGGTGCGCGTCATTATGTTCACGCGGCAGAATCGCGGTGATGCGGCCGGTTTCGTCTGTCTGAATATAGGTTTCGCGGGTTTCAAAATTAATGGCGCCGCGCTTCTTTCTTGCCTCTGCGAGCACCTTATAAAGCGAATAGAGATTTTCGACGTCCGGATAGACCTCATGAATCTCGTCTCTCGCTCCTTCCTTATCCTGGAGCGCGTTCCACACCTGGGTATAGGTCAGGCGGGCGTGCGAATTAATGAGACCGGGATAGAACTGATAGGCCGTCACTTCACCCTTCGCGTCAATCAGCGCGTCGCACACCATTGTGCAGCGGTCGACCTTCGGGTTCAGCGAGCAGAGACCGTTTGAAAGCTCCTCAGGAAGCATCGGAATCACGCGGCGCGGGAAGTAGACTGAAGTCAGCCGTTCCTGCGCGCTGCGGTCGAGGGCTGTGCCAGGCTTCACGTACCAGGACACATCCGCGATAGCGACAAGCAGCCGGTAACCGCCAGACACAAGAGGCGCGCACCAGACCGCGTCATCGAAGTCCCTCGCGTCCTCGCCGTCAATCGTGACAAAGGCAATATCGCGGAGGTCGACACGCTTTCCGGCATCCTTCTTCAGCACATGATCCGGGAGCGCCCGGGCTTCTGTCAGCACATCAGGCGCGAAGATGGACGGAAGCCCAAAGCGGCGGGCCGCCATTTCAATCTCAACCGACGCGTCGCTCGCGGACCCGAGAATTTCCTCGACCTGAGCGCGGGCCGGTTCTTCAAGCGTCGGCTGCGTCGTGATCGCGGCGACTACGCCCTGCCCCGCGAGCGCTGAGGCACCTGAAAGCCTGATCTGCACATGGACCCGCGGGTCCGATGGATCGAGCCAGAAATCTGTCCCCTGCTTCCGGACCACGCCGACCACCTTCCAGGTGTTGTGTTCCGTCACTTCTTTGAGAGAGACAAGGTTCCGTCCCTTGCTGTCAAACCCGAGTCGCGCGACTCTCACCCGGTCGCCGGGGAACACCGCGTCCCCCTGCCCCTGGGAGAAGACGTAGGAAACCCCTTCGTCTCCGGTTCCCGTATCCGGGTCAAAAAACACCATGCCGGACCGGGTGCCGGATACCGTGCCCTCAAGCCACGCGGAGCCGTGGGAAAGCGAAATCTTTCCTTCGTCATCCGCCACCGCCGTGCCGTCATCAATCAGGCGCTCCAGCGCCGACAGCACCTCATTCTTCGTCCGGCTGCGGGACCGGTCGCGCACCAGCGCGTAAAGCTCATCAAAGGCGAGCGGCGTTCCCGCCCGGCCGAGAACCGACTCGAGCTCGGAAGCGGCGGTTCCCGTCAGAAATGCGGTCAGACCGCCATCATCAACCCTGGTCCTGGGCCTTCTGGACGAGGTTCCTGTATTTTTCCGGATTTTTTTTCTTCTATCTATTGACAAAATTATTCTCTTCAGCGATAATTACATCCTCGTTTGTGAGGATGTGCCCGGGTGGCGAAATTGGTAGACGCACTAGCTTCAGGTGCTAGCGCCTTCACCGGCGTGCTGGTTCGAGTCCAGTCCCGGGCACCAATCATACTGGAAAACATGTGATTGTGCGGTGAACCTCAGAAACGAAAGCCATTAAAGCCTTTTCGCGATTGCGGAGAGGCTTTTTTGTTGCCCGCAAAAAACACATGCGCGATCAGCCAGTTCCCGCTTTCATCATACGCCGGAGATATGTTCTCTCCGCCGCACAGTCAAAAGCCGCATCTCCGATAAGGAAATGCGGCTTTTTCTCTAAGTTCTCAGCAGAATGGCGAACTTCTGCTGTTCTCTTTTAAGAGATTAGAACTTGTGCACAAGGCCGAAACCAGCCTGGGCACCGGAACCCTTAATAGAGGCAGAGGTAATGTTGAGATCGAGGTCTTCAACAACGCCGTGTCCCGTGCCCTTTTCCTGGGCGTAACCGGCAGCCGCGTAAATGCTCGTACGCTTGCTGAAAGCGTAGCTGTAGCCAACAGCGGCGTTCCAGCGCTTCAGCTTGATCGCGCTGTTTTCGCTGTCCTTGGCGTCACGATAGCCAACGGTAGCGATAAAGTTACCGCCGAATGCCGGAACGTTCGTGCCGAGCTCAACGCCCCAGCCCTTGAAAGCTCTGGCAACAGCAAGATCATCTTCAGCTGCAAGTTCACGAACGGCATCGATAATTTCAAAAGAGTCCGTGATGCTGGCCTGGTTATCAAAGTAAGTAGCCTTGACAAAAACCTTGGCGGCACCGAAGTCATAGTTTCCGCCGAGGATCACACTGTAGCCGTCATCCAGATCGGGATTGGTTTTGTTGCTGTACAGGGTGTAGTCAGCAGCGAGAACAACAGCCGCCTTGCCAGCCTTATAGCGCAGACCGGCAGCCGCATAGCGGTCAGCAAAGCTCGAATTCTCGCGGGAAGTCGTATCCGTCTTGGAGTCAGCCTTGAAGGAGTACATCACAGCCGCCTGCAAACCGGAAAACACCGGAGTCTGATAAGCGAGAACGTTGTCATAACGGCCATAGGCGGTACCGGTGGAACCGGACTGCGTCCCGACAAAGCCGAAGCCGGACGGGAAAGCCGACACATCGCCGAGGTAGCCGAGCGTACCGTTATCGGAATTGATGGAACCCAGGCGGCCGGCATACAGGGTACCGTAAGCACCGGAAACGTTTACCTGGGCTTCACGGCCGAACAGACGGCCGCCCTGACCGGACGTGCCGTCATCAGAGTTGAAACCGGATTCGAGTACAAAGCCAACCTTGGCGTTGCCAATATCTTCCGTACCGGTCAGCCCCCAGCGGTTACCCGTGGAGAAGCCTGACTGCATCGAAAGAGAATCTTCCGATTCCTTGTACTTGAGCGTATACAGGTACTCAGAGTCTTCACCAGCGCCGTCAGCACTCCAGTGCTGATGAGTGTAAGCAAGACCCGTATCAATGCGGCCATACAGCGCGACAGACGGCGCAGCGAAAGCGGAAGCGGCGAAGGTACCGAGCAGAGCAGCGGCGATAAGCGACTTCTTCATTTGGATTCTCCAATATTTGAACGTATTTTTTTGTGTGGCGGATTCTTTCCTGAAACGTTCCGCTACAGATCAAATAGTGAATAATTTGTAAATTGAAGTCAAAACTGAAAACTTATTTATTTTCTGCTGGTTATATTTAAATTTATTTTATTTTTTAATAACTTAACTATAAATTAACAATTTATTGCCGAACCGTCAGTTATGTTCAATATGTTGTATCCGCGCAACACTCCTGCTTCTTTACGCTGTCAGGCAGCTTCACCTGACAAATTCCGTCCTTCTTTCCAGAAAAAAACCGCACACCTTTCGGAGTGCGGTTTTTTCTTTCAGGTTCTCAGCAGAATGGCGAACTTCTGCTGATCTCTTTTACGAGATTAGAACTTGTGGACGAGGCCGAAACCAGCCTGAGCGGTGCTGGCCTTGCGGTCCTGGGCGTTGGACTTCTCCTGAGCGTAGCCAGCAGCAGCGTAAACGCTGGTGCGCTTGCTGAACGCATAGGAGTAACCAACGGCAGCGTTCCAACGCTTGAACTTGTAGGAGCCGTTATCGACGTCCTTGGCATCACGATAGCCAACGGTACCGAGGAAGGCACCGCCGAAAGCCGGAACGGCGGTCGACAGTTCAGCACCCCAGCCCTTCAGAGCCAGAGCATGGGCCTTGCCATCAGCATTCAGCGTCTTATCGGTCCCATCGCGGGCATCGGTAATCAGACCAAAGGAGTCAAGAACGTTGACCTGGTTATCAAAATAGGTAGCCTTGGCAAAGACCTTGGCAACGCCGAAGTCATAGTTGCCGCCGAGGATGAAGCTGTAGCCGTTATCAACGTCGTGATAGAAGTTAGCCTTCTGTTCACCAGCGGCATTGCCGTACATCGTCATGTCGCCGGTCAGGACAACAGCAGCCTTGCCAGCCTTGTAGCGCAGGCCAGCGGCGAGGTAACGGTCAGCATTGCCGGAATTCTCACGGGCATTCTTGATGCTGTCTTCGTTGGACTGCGTGTCACCCTTGAAGGAGTACATGATCGCGCCCTGCAGGCCGCCGAACGTCGGGGTCTGATAAGCGAGGGAGTTATCGTAACGGTCATAGGCCGTGCCGGTGGAGCCCTGCTGGTTGCCGACGAAACCGTAGGCAGACGGGAAGGCGGACACATCGCCGAGATAGCCGAGCGTGCCGTTATCAGACGCGATGGAGCCAAGGCGGCCGGCATACAGGGTACCGTAGGCACCAGAGATGTTCACCTGAGCTTCACGGCCGAAGAGACGGTTATTCTGGCCGGAGGTGCCGTCATCAGAATTGAAGCCGGATTCGAGGACGAAGCCAACCTTCGCGTTGCCGATGTCTTCAGAACCCTTCAGACCCCAGCGGGAGCCGGTGGTCACACCGGAATCCATGGAGAACGTGTCGGTGGAACCGGCAGTGTTATCCAGATTCTTGTGGGTGTAGACAAGACCCGTATCAATGCGGCCGTACAGCGTGACGGACGGTTCAGCAAAAGCAGAAGCCGTGAAAGCGCCGAGAAGGGCGAGAGCAAGTAGAGATTTCTTCATTATGTGTGACTCCAAAAAATATATCTGAAGGGAAATGCATCTGAGTGAATCTCCCCTCTGACTTCATGATGCGGCCGGAAAAAAAGGAGTCTTATGGTACAAACCCTGATTGTAAAACACTACGAAAAATAACTTTTTGAAGGAATTCAGATTGCTGGCTAAGTGTATGTAACTAGGTGATACATTTGTGTAAATTGTAGCCGTTGCCAAAAAGCAACAGATTCCCCTCAGATACACATTTAATTACAGTCACCGGCCTTTCCTTTACAGGGTGAGAGACCTGAAAAAAAGAAATCCCCGCCTCATTTCTGAAGCAGGGATTCTGTACAGAAGCCATCGGCCGCCGCCTCAGGAAAGAAGCAGCGGAAGATGAATTTCCGCAGTGTCAGGCGGGATTACTTGCCGGCGATCGCGCGCTTCTCACGGAGCCGCTCGATACCGAGATCGTCATAAGCCTCGAACGGCTGGTGGATCCAGGGGTTCCCTTCGAGGTAAGAGACGAAATAATCCGGCTGGAAGATGGAGCGTTCCTTCCACCAGAGCACAGCGATACGGATCTCGGTGATTTCCGGAAAGTCGCTCTTCAGGTGCTTCACCACCTTTTCAAGCGTGATGCCGGAGTCCACCATGTCATCGACCAGAAGGACCTTTCCCTTCAGAGCCTCGGTGCCGGTGATGCAGCTGCTGATATTCAGCTCGCCCTGCACCGTGCCGGACATCGCGCGGTAAGAGCTCGTCGACAGCACGGAGAGCGGCTTCGAGTAGACGCGCGAGAAAATATCCCCGGGGCGCATGCCGCCGCGAGCGAGACAAAGGAGAGAATCAAATTTCCAGCCGCTGTCCGCAACCTTGAGGACGAGCTGTTCATTCAGGTCGATGTAATCCTGCCAAGATACAAAGAGATCCGCCATGGCTTTTCAAATCCAACAAAAAAAGGAAGGCAGCGCTGCGTTTTTTACTGCAGTGCCGCCTGTGTGATGCTTATAGGCTGTCGGTCTGATCCGCTTGCCCGCGGATCAGACTTTCCCCTGTTTATGGGGCTCAGGCTTCAAACGGATCGCTGAGCAGAATGGTCTGTTCACGATCCGGACCAGTGGACACTGCCGCGATCGGGCAGCCAGCCACTTCAGAAAGGCGCTTCAGATAGCTGCGCGCCGCAGCGGGGAGTTTATCCCATTCTTTGATGCCATAGGTACTGGTCTTCCAGCCGGGGAAGTCTTCATAGATCACTTCGCAGCCCGCGACCTCTTCCGCGCCGTAAGGCATCACTTCGAGTTCAACGCCGTCCTTCTTGTAGCCAACGCCCAGACGCACGACATCGCACTCATCGAGCACGTCGAGCTTCATCACGGCAAGACCGGTGAGGCCGTTGATCTCAACCGCGCGGCGGAGCGCCGCGCCGTCGAACCAGCCGCAGCGGCGCGGACGGCCCGTCACG
>ERZ773217.2858-NODE-2858-length-10617-cov-13.072714_pt1 | contig 10617 bp, 19 predicted proteins | sample MGYA00580995_ERZ773217 | MGnify/ENA primary metagenome ERZ773217 (study PRJEB29015, sample SAMEA2737772) | human gut metagenome | biome: human gut; feature: human-associated habitat; material: faeces | place: China | collected 2012 ...
CGGAACCCCTCCCGTCAGATACCTACCCTGTGTAGTCCCTTGTAAACTGTACTTTTGTATGGGCTAAACTATTATTGTCCATTTTGGACCTCCTGTGCCTTTATTTGTGGTTTTGCAGACCCACATCTATTCTAGCACAGGAGTTTACTTATATCTAAAGATCTGCCCTCCCCCTGCAGAGCAGGGGGGTTATTTTTACTGTGACACAAACAAAGAGCCGGGAATCCCGCTATCTAAGCGGCTTCCCGGCTTTCTGTTTACTATTCGAACTCAGGTCATGGTATCTTTTTCCTACTGATACCAGCCATTTTCTCTTAATTTTACGGGCTTTTTCCCCTGTTTTCCTCTTGTATTTTTTGTTTTTGCAATTTTCTAGTACCATTTTAGTACCACTAGCTTTTCAAACTATCTGTGAGGTATATCATCAATTATGATTGCTGTACTTCCATGTTCTACCGCAAATTCCTGTAATGCCTCTTGTCCGCATATCACTTTATCACAATATGTAAAAATCCCTTTTGTATCTTCTCTGACAATCAGCACCGGAATATGACTTCTCTTGTCCTGAATGTCTCTAAGCGCCTGTTCTGCTGCACTTAATCTCTGAATAATCATTCCCATATTACATTCCCCTATCCGTTATTTTCTCTGCCTTTATTACCTGTTCAACAGCCGCCAGCCGTTCCAAAATATCTGTCGTTTCCGTCCAGGAGCGGCATTGACTAAGCGCCACTTGACAGGCATTTAACCTTATCTGAGGACTTACAGCCTTATCTGTGGCAATAGAAAGAACCTCCGCCGCTATATTAGATAAAGACATCTGCATTTTATTTACAGCCGCCTTTACCACTTCTATTTTCCGCCTTGCTAGTTCGTCTTGAAAATTCCTATCTTCCCTATACTTATTGATTGTCTGCCTGGAAAGCCCTGTCCGTTTTTGAATTTCCGCTATACTCTTACACTCTAAAAAAGCCTCTAGTAATTCATCTGTGTACGCCTTATGCTTTATGTTACCCACCTCCGCTCAAACAGTCTTTTTCCGCCTCCCGACCTTTTAATAACAATTTGAAAATATAAAGTGCCCTGCGGCGATATGCGTAGAAATCATCTTCTTTTGCTGGTATATATGTTTTCTTTTCTATCCCTCCATACCCCTTTCCCGTTGTCAAAGAAATAAACAATACATCTGATAGCCCTTGATTGCTTTCCTCTGCCGATACCTTTACCAGCGCAGCATTTTCCTCCTGCTTTGCCAGCTCCATAAGCCTGTTTTTTTCCGTTTCACTGATACCATAATGCAATAGCTTTAATTCTCTGGTTCGCATACATACCTCCTGCAAAACAATAGGCCCCTGTAATCATAACGAAAACAAGGGGCCTGCCGTTTATGGTTTTACTCTGTTGCCTTATGTGCCTGGTAGTAAATAGCTTTCTTCTTATTGTCCAGAATAAAAGCGTCATAACAAATACGCCCCTCTACCAAGGAACCGCTAATTCCCGGCGGATCAACATGGATTTTGTAATCTTCCAGCTTCGTAGGAGCCACACACGCACATGGATGGCACAGCATAAAGCCAAATCCTTCCGGGAGACGTGCAGAGGGAATACGCACAACCGCCGCCCCGTCAACATTGGAAATTACGCCTTTTAAGCGCATATCGTTCCCGATCTCCGTTTCCATTGTAATATCCTGGCTCCGCTTCATCATCAAGTAAACGATGGGAGATACTACAAGCACACGGCCGCTTTCCGGCACTTCGGCATCGTCCAGAGTTTCCGTTGCCTTTAATATCTCATTATAGATATTTTTTTCATCCAACGTCATAGCCGCCGGTTTCGTTCCGGCTCCTGTTGCCATAACACTGTACACATAAGAATCCACTTCCGGGATAACAACCTCTCTCTGCTGTCTTGCCAGTGCAGAGGCCACCTCAAGCTGCTGCGCCGTCTCGTCCGTGTCCAGTTTGTCAATAGCAAAGGTAAAGGAACGATCTTTCTTTAAGGTAAATTCCTCCGTCGTTGCGTCCAGGTCTTTAATGGTGCCGTACCTGGAACCGGTAAAGCCTTCCACTGGATTACGGCTGTAATCATTCATTGCGCTGGTGCCGATCTTGTACACCTTAACCGTGTGCGCCCCTGTCCAGTCAAAATCATTGTTTGTCAAAAGAGCCTTTTTGCTCTCCGTGGAGAATAATTCATCCGTATAAGGTTTAAATACTGTCGTTAAGTTAATAGCCATTCAATCAAACTCCCTGTATTCTCATAGCCTCCCGAATCAGATCAGGGCCGCTCTGGGAATGTCTGCCGAATGGAGCCGTAAACCTGGCGGCGTTCTGTCTGGCTTTCATATCCTCCAGAGTGGAACCTCTCTCTTTCAAAAGGCTGTCTAATGCGTCCAACGCCTTGTCAAACGCTTCCTCACTGCTGCAATTAAGCGCCTCCATAATGCCTTCAGGATAGCCCCTGTCAATTAGCTTCTGGCGGCTATTCAAACGAAACTCACGGGCCGCAAGTTCCTGCTCCTTTTTACTGACTTCCTCGGATGTTTTCGCCCGGTCTTTTGCAAGCCGATCCTGTACAATCCGGTTTACATCATCCTGTGTAAAAGTTTTCTGTCCCCCTGTCACTTCCGCTGGGGTAGCGGTTCCATTCTGCTCCATGTTCATGTTCTCTGTACTCATATAAATTTCTCCTATTTTTTACGCCATAGTAGGCTATTCTAAGCAAAGAGAAAAGGCGCAGGAACAACCGGCGGATACTTCCGCTCTCAGTTATTCCCACGCCCTTTATATGGCTTCCGTCCGGCTCCTCTGACCGTCCAGGGTACTTGTAATTCCCAGCAAATGCCCGGATTTCAACCGAGGCTACGTCTATCAACGTGTGCTCACTCTACACAACTATTTGCCAAGACCATATTCTCTTTGCCTGATTCTATTATATCAAATTGTGAGGGTAGCTGCAATACTTATTTCATGGACAGCACCCCTTAAAGTGTCAACTTATCACCAGCTTCTCCATTCCTATATATCTGGATTTTGCCTAAATTAACGCCAGATTTATAGCTTCTTGCGCTCTGGCTCTATCTCCACATAGGCCCGTTTATATGGCCCTGGTTTGCCTTTTTCCGCCTTATAGGACTTCATCATAGGCTGTAGCAATTCGAGCACTGTATGAAGATCCTGCGGCTTCTCATAGGATATTCTGACCTTTACAGACATATTATAGACCTTATCACTCCCTTTTGCCAGCCCTTCGCTGTTATTTTCACGCTTTTTCTATCTGGCCCTTATGCCGCCGGGGTCTGGTGTTGGCGCACCGTTCCCCGGCTCATAAAGGTTATTTACTGCGGATGTACTGAATTACATTCAAAATCAGACTGGCTATTGCCACCACCTTCCAGCCGTTCCGCTGCCGCTTAATCTGACCTATTGCCTCTGTTGCAAGTGTCCATTTCTTCATCCTGCACTTGCTCCTATTCATTATCCAGTTCATAAAGCGTTTCCTGGGTATCCCTGTCACTGTCCGGATAGGTTTCCTCCAACTCGTCCAGAAAAAGCTGCTCTGCCACGTCCCGATCAACTCCCTGCTCGTCCGTAATTTTAAAAATCCTTTGCTCTCTCTTGTTCATCGTCAGCTCCTTGTATTTTTCATCAGACATCATCTTGATACCGAGGTGAGGAACTATGTTCCCCGCCTCGTCCTTTTCATAGCCTATCATTGGAAATCTCAGCGGCTTAGAACTCCCTTTCGGGGCCAGGCCCACGACCTCCGCAACGCTCCGGCAATTCAACTCTGCATACCGCACTCCGTTCTCTGTAACTATGTTCATGCTGCTACCTCCCGTCCTCTGCAAGTGTCAACGACTTCTAAAACCTTCAGAGCAAAGCTATTTGTTTTCTGGCCAGAGGCTTTCAATGCTTTCTCCTGCTCTTGTTTCCACTCCTGATACTGTTCCTCCGTCATTCGTTTTGCCCTGACAACCATTTCCGCGATCATAGGCACACACTGGATAAAAAGGTCATATTCTGTCATAATTTCCATTCCTTTCCGCTGGAATATATGCTACAATATGTATGTGTTTTTGTGTAGCTATCCGGCTATACCGCCCTGCCAGTGTTGGCGCACTGGTAAGGGCAATTTTTTATTCCTGCGGCATATAGTAGTTGACTTTTCCTCGCCGCTGAAAATCGAATATCTCATTGAGAACCTCAACCGCCCGATCTGTTGTGGTATATACCCCCAATACCGGCGCACGCCGTACATTGCTGGCGATCACGCCGCCTCCCTCTGGTTCAGCCCTCGGCTCCACCCAAACACAACGAGGCTGCTCAACAATCATTGTTCGGTTTTGTACCATAATCTTCATATCAATTTCCTTTCCGTATTCCCGTCCACAAAGTCAACAAAAAATTTACAGGAAAACTTTTATTATATATTTGCTCCCTATTTACTCAATAATTCTTTTTCTTTATTATTCATTGTGGACTGTGGACAAATAGTAATAAGCCCTTATATTTGCTGTATTTTCTCTGTCCTCGATACTGTCCTCAAACAGCGTCCACCATATCAAAAAAATGGTAAATCTAGTTGCGAACACTTTTCATCAACCGGAATAAATCCGTCTGAGGACATTCCAGAGTGGACACATCTATCCCAGGCTCTTTGTTTCCCATATCCCGGTATCCTGACTTGCTGATCGCTGGTGGGGTGTTTTCGCCAGCCAGTAATGGACTTATTCATAATAGTATTGATTTCTCGCAATTCCCGGTCTTTCGGCTCTGCGTATGTGTTCCCTGGAAACGCTTCTTTAAAGATCATCAGAGAGCATACCGAATCATATTTACAGCCATCCAGCCAATCTTGAATAATTCCGATTTTCGGGTCCTCTGGTGTAAACTGCTGCCGAATACCGCCTAATTCCTCCTGAAGCTCTTTCGGGAAGTCTAGCGAATACTTGCCGGAGCGGTAAATCTCCATAGCCTCCGCCCATGCTTTGAGTATGTAGTCCCTCGTTTCTGCCTCGTCCTCCAGCGGATGGGCCTCTGCTCGCTCACTGTTACACATCACTGGGAAAAATCTTCGGTTCCCGGTCTTATCCTTTGGTAAGAAATCAATATTATTCGTAGTACCAATAAACACGCATTGACGGGGAATATCGTGGGGATATTTTTCATAAGGAACTTTGTAAGTGTCTTTCTGCCTGGTCAGGAAAGACTTAATCGCCTCCACTGTCTTTGTGTTGGATGTTGCCAGCATTTCAGAAAATTCCATAATCCAATGGCCCTGTAACTTCCTGTAAATATTTTCATCATCCAAATTCTTCACATCATCGGAAAACCATTCATCCTTTATTGCCAGGAAACGGGCAATCGTAGACTTGCCGCCTCCTTGACGATCTTCTACCAAGCATAGCATAGAATCAAATTTCGTTCCCGGCTCAAATACCCTCTTGATAGCACCCAGCATAGTGATCTTCAATGCCGCTTCTACATATGGTCTTTTTTCGGCTCCTAAATACTTAGGCAGTACATTTTTAATATACTCACCGCCATCTCCGTGTAGGCCCTCAAGATACTCCCTTACAGGGTGGTAGGAACGCTGGTGGGCGATAATGTCAATCGCTCTCGGAATGTTCTTCTCATGTGACAATCCATAATTTTGCTCCAGGTAAAGCCGGATATTGTTCACATCATTGTCCGAAAGGCTGATTGAGGAACGTTTCCACCATGCACCGGTTACTTCTACCTTATCGGTCATTTCATTATACCGGAACATTTCTTTCGTAGCCTGGTCGTAGTGGAGGGCTGCAATCATATTTCCAATAGTCTGCTTTACTTTTCCCTTATTGTCGGTTGATAACCCAGCGCCTCCGACATCTCCGCCCACCGTTCCCGGCTGTTCTGCTGCCATTGCGTTTGTTGCTGCTTCGCTCGTGTTCGCTCACCTTCTTTCTGCCTTTTCTCCCATTGTCTTTTACATTTCTCCACATACCAGGCGGCCACCTTTTTCATTTCTGCGGCTTGCTCCGCCTCATATTTGCTCACCCAGGTTTTATAGTAGTCCCTTGCGTGGCTCACCCCTACCGCTTCTAGTGCTGTTAAAGCTCTCTCTGCAAACTCTTGTTCATAAAGTGAGTAACCATAAATCCGCTTAAAAAAATCCCAGGTCAGCTTCATGTCTGGCCGGATATTGGCAAGAAGTTCTTCTTTACTCGGCATCGACTTTAATTCCATAAAACTTAGTCTTGAAATACTCAATCGGAACCTTACCCCGAATAATTAAGTACCCTTGGCTTTCTAAGTCCTCGTTCATGCGCCGGATACAATCATATGCCTTTGATTCTGAAATCCCAAGGAGTTCCACAATATCTCTGGCTCCTAACATCTGCCTGGGAAGTATTCTCTCTCCCGTTTTAATCTCCATCTCTAAGCCTCCTCTAAAATAGCAGTCACATCAACCCCAAGGGCCTTTGCAATTTTATAGGCCGTTCTGGGCTGACAGTTCTTTCCGTTGATAATAGTAGATAAATTTCCTCTACTCATCTTTGCTCTGTCTGCTAAGTCTTTTTGGTATAAATCCTGCTCAGCCATGATAAACGAAATTTTATTTTTATCAATCCTCATCATTTCGCCTCCTTTATAAGCTCGTGCTGATATTTGTATATTAGCATATAGTAATTTATGTGTCAAGAAAATTATTAGCGATTGCTTTTTTTTGCTTATCATGCTATACTTTTTAAAAACACGGCAGGAGGATTTTATGAGCATAGGAGATAGAATAAAATCTGCTAGAAAAGCTGTTCCTCTCACACAGTCTGAACTTGGGAAAAAATTAAATGTTTCTCAATCTATGATTGCACAATATGAAAAAGGTGATAGAATCCCCAATGACGACACTCTACAAAAAATTGCTGCTATATTGGGAGTTCCGTATTACACCCTTTCAGAAGAAGATAATCCAGAAAATACTTTAAGAACACAAGAAAACCTTATGCGCTCACTTTTACATGACAAGGAGAATCTGCGAAGGTTGATAGATACACTTAAGCAATCCTTACAACTAGAACATGAAGAAAAAGAATTAGTGCATATTAAAAGTAATTTATCAAAAAAAGAGCAAGAATTAAAATATATAGATAACAAATTAGCTATTACCCAAAAGAACATTGAAGAACTCCGTACAAGGCTTATGGAAATGGAGGAATTAAAACATAGACTGGAACGCTTTAAGGAAGGGACAGAACGAAACGAGAGGGAGCGAAAAATAATTCTTGCTAAATTAGAGAAATTACAAATGGGTATCCCTGATATATTAAAAAAGAATGACACCAGATATATAATGATAGATACTACGATAGACCAAAACCACCCATTCAATATCATTCAAAAGAAGATAGATAACGGGGAGCAATTAACACCAGAAGAACTTATACAATATAAGGAGCATATCTCAAAAGCGTTGTCCTCGATACGCCAAACGCTTGAAAACTTTGGGAAATCGCTAAAAAAATCTTTTTCCCAATACTATGCTTTATTAAATGATGAAGGACAAAAAGAGGCCGACATACAGATACAGAGATCTATTGAGAAGGTAACAAAGCAGGCAGAAAACCAAGCTAAGGAAGAAGCCGAAAATCAAATAAAACTCCTTACTCGCATACCAGAATACCAGAAAAAGCCGGATGATTAACCCAGTAGGCCGGGCTGCAGCCATGCGGACACTCTACCTCATAAGGGTGTAGCAATTCACGACACCCCGCCAGACACACCAGAAGCCCCATACAGCCATTTTTCCAGACTTGTTGGGAATTTCCCCGTTTGTGGAGAATTAAGCCGTTGAATCCGCTCAAAAATGAGCAAAAGTCTCTGGACTTTCTTCCAATTCTGGAAAAAATTTTGTTGGACTGCACCAAATTGTGCCGCCGACTGTCCAGAATTGGACTGTCATAGAAAATTTGTACCATGACAATATAACATACTTACCCAGGGGGCCGTTGGGGCGTTATGTCAGCCGCCGGACGCTATGCGAAAGGAGGCTGGTGCTTATGGTTACATACTCCGATTTATTCCAGTTTGTAATTATGCTTTGCGCTGTGATAACTCTTGTTATTTATTTTACACGCAAAAAATAGCGCCCTCGCTCTGGTAAAGTAAGGCGCTATTTCTTGTAAAACCTTATTCACCGGCGGTCAGGTGTGCGCTGACCAACGGCCCTCTTGTTAAGTATATTATATGTCATTGGTAGGAATTTTTCAACCACAAATTAAAACCGCCCCAGTGCGCCAACACCGGAGCGGCCATGATACCACACAAGGACTGTGCAATACCACCGAACAACCGTATTATATCACAGTCCCTTGCGAAATGCACCCATTTTTCAAGAAAGGACTGATTTTTATGCCAGCATACTATGACGAAAAAACAAAATCCTGGTACTGTAAATTCTATTACACCGATTACACGGGAACCAAAAAACAGAAGAAGAAAAGAGGCTTTAAGCTGCAAAGAGAGGCGAAAGAGTGGGAGCGGAACTTTCTGGAGACGCAGCAAGCCGATCTGTCCATGACCTTTGAAAACTTCGTAAAGATATATAACGAGGATATGAAGCACCGGCTCCGAGAGCATACCTTCATCCAGAAACAGTATGTCATAGACAGGAAGCTGCTGCCCTTCTTCGGAAAGATACCGGTATCACAGATCACACCGGCCCATGTAAGGAAATGGCAAAACAACCTCATGGCTTACCGGGATGAAAACGACAAGCCATATTCTGAAACTTATCTTAGAACCATAAACAACCAACTATCCGCCATTATGAATTACGCTATTCGGTACTACAATTTGAGAGAGAACCCCTGCCGCAAGGCCGGGAGCATAGGGAAAAGCCATGCGGATGAAATGCAGTTCTGGACTACGGACGAGTTTAAGAAGTTTCTGGAGAAGACTTCAGATAAGCCCCAGGCCAGGGCCGGATTTCTCATTCTGTACTATACTGGCTTACGCATAGGGGAACTGCTGGCCCTGGAATACGGGGACATAGATTTCAAGGGGTGTACCATTAACGTAAATAAATCGTACCAGCATATCAACGGAAAAGACGTTGTAACACCGCCTAAAACGCCAAAGAGCGTCCGTATCGTATCTATCCCGGATTTCTGCGGGACGAAATTAAAAGCTATACAGAGCGGCTTTATGGCCTCCACAAGCATGACCGGATTTTCCCCTATACAAAATCATTCTTTGAGCATGAAATGATACGGGGAACCAAAGACGGAGAAGTAAAGCGTATCCGGCTGCACGACATCCGTCACAGCCATGCCAGCCTGTTGATTGAAATGGGCTTCTCCGCTCTGGCCGTTGCCGACCGCCTGGGGCATGAAAAGGTAGAAACTACCCTCAACACATATTCCCACCTGTTCCCCCATAAGCGAGATGAAGTGGCCGAAAAGCTCCAGAAATTAAAATAGTACCATTTTAGTACCATACGCATAAAGAAAGAGCCAACTTTCCTTATATATTCAAGGTTTTTCGGCTCTTTTATGTTTACTCAAACTCCAGACAGACAGTATGCCATATAAGTGAAAATCATTGATTTTAAGGCATTTTCAGGAACTATCAACCACTAAAATCTATATGAAAAAAAATAAAAAATGCAATAAAAATGCAATCGAAGTACATTCAGATTTATAAGATAGACCAGCAAAACCTCAATATCTTTCCTTTATAGACGTTCAGAATTGAGCGTCTATTTTTTTTACTCTAAAGCCAGAAAGGACGTGATACTACGAAGAAACCACCACCGCCGGAGCGTTCCCCTCCGGCTTTCAAACCAGAACCCAAAACTAACCATCAAACACAACATTCAGAAAGGACAGGTACATCTATATGGAATTAAAATTCGTTATCCCCAACATGGAAAAGACATTCGGCAACTTGGAGTTTGCCGGAGAAGACAAAACAGAACAGCGAAGAATCAACGGACGCATGGCGGTACTCTCTCGCAGCTTCAACCTGTATTCGGACGTACAGAGGGCGGATGATATTGTGGTTATCCTCCCTGCCGAAGCCGGAGAGAAGCATTTTGACTTTGAGGAACGTGTGAAACTCATCAATCCCCGTATCACCGCAGAGGGCTATAAAATCGGCACAAGGGGCTTTACCAACTACATTTTACACGCTGACGATATGGTAAAAGCATAAGGAAAAGGAGGACATCAGACTATGAGATTAGCAAACGGAATCGTGATTGACAAGGAAGCAACATTCGGGGCATTGAAATTTTCTGCCCTCCGCCGTGAGGTTCACCTCCAGAATGAAGACGGCTCGGTATCAGAAGAAATTAAGGAGCGTACCTATGACTTAAAATCCAGAGGACAAGGGCGTATGATTCAGGTTTCCGTCCCTGCCAGCGTGCCGTTAAAAGAGTTCGATTATAACGCAGAGGTAGAACTTATCAATCCTGTGGCAGATACCGTGGCAACGGCTACCTTTCAGGGGGCAGAGGTGGACTGGTACATCAAGGCAGAGGATATTGTCCTGAAAAAAGGGGCTGCCATGAATCCGCAATGTCATTAAGTTAAGATATTAAAAATGTATTCTCTTATAGAGCAAGGTATAT
>ERZ773217.2868-NODE-2868-length-10601-cov-3.548834_pt1 | contig 10601 bp, 10 predicted proteins | sample MGYA00580995_ERZ773217 | MGnify/ENA primary metagenome ERZ773217 (study PRJEB29015, sample SAMEA2737772) | human gut metagenome | biome: human gut; feature: human-associated habitat; material: faeces | place: China | collected 2012 ...
CCTTCATGGTCCAAGTATTTGCATCATCCATTAACATTATTCCGTTAGCTATAGCTCCGGGACCTCAAAGGAAATACCCACATGGGACTGGGCAGCCAGATTGTAAACCTCAGTGGGGCGGATTTCAGCAATCAGGCGCATTAAATTGCTGGAGTCCGTGACGTCCGCATAATGCAGAAAAAATTTTACCCGATTATACTCTGAATTGATAATATGGTCAACGCGCTCCGTGTTGGATATACTGTGGCGGCGGACCAGGCCATGGACCTCATATCCCTTGTTCAATAAAAATTCTGCCAGGTAGGAACCGTCCTGACCTGTAATTCCTGTAATCAATGCAATCTTGCTCATGTATTTTTCTCCATATCTTTTTTAATAAGTATTATATTCACGCTGTTTTCCTGTTTTATCAGTCTGACCTATCATAATACAATTTCCATCATATTTCAATTGATATAATTGCGGTAAAATAGTATTATATTGCTATGAGGAGGAGTAAACTTCCATGGCTGGATATTTCGAACAATATAAGAAATCAGAAGTGACAGAAACGAACCGTATTATCCATACCCCCAGCAGCCTGGCTAAAAAGACATTTTTTTATATACAGGAGGCAGGATATCTGAAAAGCCTGAAGCCGCATTTGGGAAGCCGGTCAGGGCTTGATTCCTATCTCTTTTTAATTGTATTGTCGGGAAGCGGTATCCTGCATTACGAAGAAACCACCTATTACGCCGCGGCACAGGACTGTTTTCTATTAGACTGCAGGCAGGAATACAGCCATATCAGCTCAAAAGAAAATCCATGGGAGCTGTTATGGTTACATTTCAATGGTCCCCAGGCGCATTTATATTTCCAATTTGTAATTCAAAAAAACGGGTACTGTTTCCGTTCCAACCATCTCGCTGCCATATCAGAATCCATTCATGAATTGATACGTTTGAACTCTGAAGTTTCAGAAAATAGCGATATCATATCCTCTCATCTTATTACCGGCATTCTGACCATGAGCGTTACCGGATGCCAAAAAAATCCCGGGCACAATCAGGTAACCGGAATGAGGGAGAAGCTGTATCAGATATTGGCTTATATCAATGAACATTTCGATGAATCTGTGAATCTGGATTTATTGGCGAACCGTTTTTATGTCAGTAAATATCACCTTTCAAGAGAGTTTAAAAAAGAGTATAATCAGACTATCATACAGTATTTGTTGAATAAGAGGATAACCTATGCAAAGGAATTGCTTAGGTTTACTGATATGAGCATTGGGGAAATCGCTCAAAAATGCGGGATTGGGGATATGAATTATTTTAATAAGGTGTTTAAGAAGGTGGAGGGGAGTACCGCCTCTGAGTATCGGAGGCGGTGGTAAATGCCTGTTATTCATACTATTTGAGCATCCAGAGGAGGCGCCTGGGACATGTTGGATTGCATAAAGGATTTCATGTGACATTATACAGTCCATGAAACAACCTATAAAGCAACAGAACCACAATATAATATCATCACTCCTTAGATGTGTTACAGAACACGTATTCGTTAATCATCGTAAAACCTCTCAACCCAATCCTTTGCTACTGTTAGATCAATTTTCTGATGAATATCTATGGAATCATCTATAATATAAGGTACAATTCTATCTCCCATAAATTCCCATGGTTGTTGACCTTCTTTTCCAGACAAGATAACCTGTACATCCAATACCCAAAAATTATGAGAAAGGAAATAACACGGAGGTAAATCCTGCCTATTCGTTGATATTTTACCTGTTATGCCCTTCTCATACATTGAGAGAGTTCCATCCTCGTTCAATGTTTTTGCTCTTAGAGGATGATGATCATTATCCTCGTAAACCGGAACTACAGAAGTGATGGCTCTATCCTGTAACATTATAGAAATACAATCATCAATCCATTGCGATTTAATTGTAACATTATTTGCCAAAAGCACCACCAATATATCCGGTATATTTTTCATACACTTTAACGCGTGCAAAATACAATCAATATGTTGGGCTGTCGGCCCTGCTAATTCTAATGGCCTTTTTATTCTTTCATATCCTTCTTTTTCTGCCTCTCTTAATATCTTTTCATCATCACTACTACAATACCATTCTGTAATATACCGAGACTGTCTAGCAGCATGAGCAGGGTAATAGAGAACTGCATGCCCCAATACATCCAATATATTTTTATCCTGCAATGAATTATTCCCGCGCCCTGTTAATAATGCACTAATTTTCTCCATCTACTTCTCCACCTCCTACATCATTTTTAGCCCAATCTATCATAAGGCTTAGGCCTTCATCAAAATCATAAAATGGTCTCCACCCAAGTTCTTTATTTATCTTTGTGTTATTTCCATATACACCATGCTGATCTCCTGGCGTACCTGACGTATACTCCACCGAAACATCAATTGGCTTTAATTTTTTTTGTATCATCTTAATAATTTCAGAAACATACTTCTTAGTTCCACTTGATACATTATATATCTCAAAACTATTTCCGCATTTCCTGTGTAATGCTAACCAAACAGCATTAACCACATCATCAATATAAACAAAATCTCTAAAACGGTCTGGTTCCCCCTTTATTGTAATATGATGTTCTTTTAATGCCATTGCTAAATATATACTTACCATTCCTTGATTTAAATTTTCCATATTCTGGCCAACTCCATAAACATTAAAAAATCTTAAAGCTGTACAGCTAATTCCAAATTGGGTAAATATTCTCATATAATTCTCACTAGCTAATTTTCCAACAGCATAAAAGGATTTTGGTATCGTTGCTGATCGCTCATCTACAAAGTCTGGATCTTGATCCCCATATACGGCCATAGAACTAGCGTAAATAAATCTTTCTACTCCCTTTTTTCGAGCAAAATCAAGCAGCTTTAAAGTGGATTCTGTATTCGTCCGTAAGTCATAAACAGGGTTTGAGAAACTAACTTCTCCAGAACTCTGCCCCGCAATATGTATAATCCCATCAATATTTCGATCCTTCAATCCTTCCAGTACTTCATCATCAAAATCATTCCCATAAATAAACTCACACCCATCTGGAACATTTTTTTTAAATCCCGTTGTTAAATTATCAATTGTAATAACATTGTATCCTTCCTCTAATAATCGTTTAGCTATTGCTCCCCCGATAAACCCTGCAGCCCCTGTAACTAAAAGTGTTTCCATATTTCCCTTGTATGATGTTTATAGAAGCAAAAACATCTACTTTCCTTTCGTTTTAATATCGTAGTTTAATACATTCAGATACTGTGGACTTTTGATTTTTTCCTGTAGCCTTGACTACAATTCTCAAATGACTATGATGTCTTCTATCTGCTGTTTTCTAAGCTGGCACCACTTGACCAGCACAGCAGCATCATCTGTCTTGAATCAACAGCACACAACGGTGACAACCTTGTCCGTTTCCTAATCTGCAAGGATTTAAGGTGTATGTTCTCAACCCTATCACGACTTCGTCCATGCGTATAAACAATGTACGCAAGACCAAGACCGATAAAGTCGACACTTTGGTGATTGCTAAAACCCTTATAATGCAGGACTCCCCAAGGTTTTCTACCCTGGAGGATCTGGATTATATTGAGCTGAAGGAACTTGGCAGATTCCTCCAGAAGACCGTCAAATAGCGTACCCGTTTAAAAATACAACTGACTTCCTATATGGATTAGGTCTTTCCGGAGCTTCAATATATTTTCAAATCCGGTCTGCATCAGAAAGCTGTCTATACACTCTTAAAAGAGGCTCCTATGCAAAAAAACATTGCTTCCCTGCACCTGACTCATCTCTTCAATAACCTAGTGAAATCCTCCCATGGGAACTTCATGAAAGATATGGCCAGAGAATTAAGAGGTCTTGCACAGAGGTCTGTCGGCTTACATGACAGCTCTATATCTATCCAGATAACTCAGAGCATTGCACAGATTGAGTTATTGGATTCTCAGTTATTCGAGACAGAGCTTGAAATTGCAAATCTTGTCACCTGCCTACACTCTGTACTCATAACCATTCCCGGCATTGGAACCGTAATTGGCGGGATGATTCTGGGCGAAATCGGTGATATCCACCGGTTCTCAACGCCAGGAAAACTGCTTGCATTTGCCGGGCTGGATCCAACCGTATATCAGTCTGAAAACTTTCAGGCCAAAAGACCCCGTATGTCCAAGCGAGGGTCACGTGTACTTCGGTATACCCTCAAGAATGCAACTCATAACGTTGTAAAGAACAATGCGACTTTCAAGGCGTATTATGCTGCCAAGAGAGCCGAAGGTCGGACGCACTACAATGCCCTTGGCCACTGCATTGGCAAGTTCATACAGGTCATCTATAAGATGCTCACAGACGAAGTCGAATTTAACCTCGAATAAGAGGTCTGTATACCAATAGCGGTAGATTTTGGAAAGCACTCTTAGCAAGCTTTATTTAAGTCACCCTTTTTTACCATCGATATAGAAACTGGATTTTTTGCTAATTCATACTTGACTTTTCATAGCTGGTCTCCATCCAAATATTTAATATTATCTAAATCAATCTTCCTAATCAGTAATTCCCCCCACTCCAAGTCGTTTTATCTTCTAAATACTTCTTAACCAAACAAAGAAATTCAACCTCACTTGTAGGAAACTCTACTACCTTTCCTTCATCACTGTTAAGAAGTTTCTCTATATAAGTTTCATAATTATGGTTTCTTCCTCGTATATTAATAATCTTACTTAAATAAATGCTTCTTCCCCTAATCCCTTTTATTGTATATGCGGATAAAACTGCTGACGAAGAAATTGAAATTAAAATGGATTTTGATATCTCTTGATTTAAAACTATCAGCTCCCAAGGTATCTCTGTATTTTTGTTCGTCTTGTAGCCCAATCGCTTAAAACGATTTATCGGATTTCTAGGGTGTAATTTAACCATTATATTATCTCTACCAATACTTTCAGCTAATCTTTCTATAATTCCTACATCATCAATCATTTCACTTCCATCTGCATAATAAGATTCCTCGAAGAAAATAATAGGTAGGTCATATATATCATTACATTTCTCATAATCAAATATACTATTAATATTATCCAAAAAGTTTCTATCATTTATGTCAAATGGCTCAATCCTACATACAGGTACAGGGGGGGTAAATACCATATCCTCCGGATACATAACGTAATATCCACAAAAGACTTCTGTCGAATATATTATATTTAAAAAATAGCGTTCAAAGCAACGTCTTTTAAAACTTTTTTCATACTCTCTTGTATGAAAAAAGAAATCATCATAATAAGAGCCTTGTCCATCTTCATAACAATATACCTTTACACTTTTGTTAATATACCTTCTGATGTAATTAAATAGCAGCTCTGAAAAACTCTCAAAATTCGCGAGCCATAACTCCGAAAATATTCCATCTAAGTTCACAAAATATTCCAACATCTTTTTAACATTCTGACCATACAACAGCCTCTCTGTACCCTTTTTAGATTGCGAAGCAAAATTACCTTTTCTTCTAGAATACTCTAATGACTCTACATAATATGCTTTTGAAAAAATGTTTTTAGTAATATTTATATTTTCAACTATTTTTTTTGAGTTAAAATGATTAGACACAATAACCTCTATTGACTTACCATTATATCTTGTCCATGCTATATTAGAGGCCATTAAAAGTTGATATGGTGTATTACACATAAACAAAATCTTTTCTGTCTTCATATTGTCAAAGTTCCTCTTCCTTAAATCTATCTATTAAATTTGAAAAATTTTTAAAATAGAATCTGCCAGAATATTTTTTCGCTTCGCTTAGTGCATGTACCTTCATCGAATTTCTAAGTTTTTCATCGCCTTTAATTTTCATAATAGCTTTTGCAATGTTTTCTATTAAATATTCATCTCTTTTAACGATAATGGAAAAAGAATCTTTTGCATATTCAACTAACCCACCCGAATCCGTTGCAATAACAGGAATGCCCGAATACATCCCCTCTAAGATTGTCAGTGTAGACGCTTCTTCACATATAGATGGTATTACCAATACGTCAGAGCACTGATAATATTGATAAATTTTATAATTATCTATATATCCAAGGATTTTAATTCTAGTATCAGCCTTGCATTTTTCAATTACTTCGCATTCATATTTACCTTTTTCACCTACTGCAAACCCTGTCGCCCCTAAAATCAATAATTTAACATCTGTATTATCCAATAAACTAAATGCTTCTATTAACTCTTTTACGCCCTTCTCCTTTATAATTCTCCCGCAATAAATAACCACAAAATCGCTTATTGCGAATCCTAGTTTTTCTCTAACTCCGATTACTTCTTGACTGGATAAATGATACTCGAATCTTTTCTCATCGACTGCATTTTTTAATACATACAGTTTATGTTCCCCTAACTCTGCACCTTCCATCCATTTCTTCATTATAAAATCACTTACTGCAATAGACTTACCAAAAATTTTTAACAACTTGGAATTGCTTTTTAATTCATGATGAATATGTATTATAGTTTTAAAGGCATGCATTTTCTTAGATATCAACCAAAATTTCTGATAATCCCCTCCTTCAGCGATCGCATAATCTACTCTTTCCCTTCTAATGATTTTGTATGCCCTATAATAAAATAGATTCAGATAGCTTAACCTTCCATCACTTTTCCAAGCTATATGATTATAAACTTTTAATTTGATTTTAGTTAATATCGATTCCGTTTTTTCATCAATATAATAAATATGAGTTTGCCTATATTTTTCAATGCTGCCATACTTTTTTAGTTCATCATAATATTTACATACTATAATAAACTCAAACTTTTGTGCCTTTTCATTCTCTTCTATTAATAATGTTACAAGAGTTTCTATGGCCCCCCCAAAAACCGCAGGTACAGGAAGTCCCTCATCTGATATTATAAAAGCAATTTTCAATTTTTTCTCCATTACAATCCTCATTAAATACAGTCATCCCTAAAAACGGGCTAACAATCTTGATAAAATATTACATTTCCCCTTCTTGTTACCATTTTGATAAAGCTCTTCCACCCGTTTGCTCCATATATAATTGTCTCGTCTAAAAGCTTGTTTTAAATCCTGATTAAAAATATGTGTTAAAAAGCTCTCTGCCTGGCTAATCCCAGGAATACGTCCTACTATATTAATAGGTGCTTTTAACATAGACATATACAACTCTTCATCATTATCGAGTTCTCTAACTCTATCAATAACCGCCTCCCAATCGTTATATTTATGACAATTTACAAACGCACTTTCATTATACAATTTATCAATCATTTCATCACCATAATAAATAGGTATTGTCTGTGCCGCAAAAGCATGAAGAATTTTTTCTGTATTATACCCTCGCATTGATGAGTTCTCAAAAGCAATGGTGAATTTATACTTTTTTTGTATATTGATTTTATCCTCAACCGAATTACCAATTGATTCATTTACATTGTTAAGATGTTTTCCCAGTGAATCTACATGTTTATATTGACTCAATAAACCAAAAAAATTATCTCTTCCCGTTTCAGTTATCCCGTTTGAATAAATAAAATTGCAAAATCTTTTTTTTGAATTCAAGATATCAGCATTTATAATATGCTTATTAACTGCCTCATCGAAAAAACCACTTCGCTTATAATAGAACCATAAAAATGGAAATCTAATATATCTATCCTCAAATTCAAGATAATCAAAGCCCATAGCATAATCGCAAATATTAAAATCTGGCCTAATATTCTCACCAGTTACAAAAATTCTTATACAATCATATTTTGTAAACTCAAAACCAAAACACGAAAAAAATATATAATCTGGACTTTCGCTAATTTCAACAGCATAATATTTTTTTAATAAATTACTTATATTATTATTTTCTTTGTCGAATCCCTGCCAAAAATCCACAAAATTTATCTTTATTTTTTTCATCTTTGCTATTCCTATCTTTATCTTATTATAATACTTTTAAACTTTTTATAATACCACCTTACCCTATCCGGTACCAATTTATTCAATTTATATTTATAAATTATATAATTTGTTGTAATACTTCCGTTACGGTGATGATCAAATATCTGTGGAAAACTGCTTCTTTCTATTACTTCTTGAGAAAACTTTTCAGTATTATTGCCATACTGTGAGGGGTCTCTAAATGCTGATATTCCCCACTTTTTTGATAATAGACTCAACACAGTTTGGTCGTGTCTATTATCAATAAATTCCGGATAATTAGGCAAACCCATAACATTCTCATCGTCACTTACAACCCTCGGATCTTGGACCCATTCCAAATACTCCTTTACAAACTGCATAGACTTATGTGTTTTCTTTAAAACTATAAAAGTTGCCAGCCTCTGAGGCGACTCTATATATTCTTCTTTATCACATTCCATTAAAATCAATGCATCCCTTTTAGAATAAAGTTTCTCTCTATGGGTCAACAGAAAAACTCCAATATCCGTCTTCTGTTTTTCCATAGCATCAATAATATATTGAATCTTATTTATATATGTAGCACCAGAATCAGCATAAACTAAGTAATCGCCATCTTGAATGTAATTCATTGTCTTGCTTATTATATATGGCTTCCAGAGCCAATATCCTGCTCCTCTCTTTGATTCCCATAACTTTTTGTTTTTTTGCTTAAATTGTGGATCAATATCATGCTCTGAGTATTCAAGCCCCTCATTGCCCCCCCCCCCCCGGCATGCAGTCTTACTATTTAATCTTTGTGCATTTTTATACTTCTCATCAGCATAATTAATTGCTATAATCATTCAATTTACTTTCCCTTCACTTTATCGTTCACCAATTTCACATTTACTTTTTTCTCAATTCCATAGTAGATGCATGCCACTCCTATCATTGTAGCACATAATGTAAATAATCCTATATTAAAATTATTCTCTAACTTCCAGTTAAACAGCTTCATAAATACTTTCAATAAAATCGGATGAAATAAATATAAAGTAAAACTCATATTGGATAATTCATGTATGACTTTCTTTATATTCTCATTATTAGTTATGCCTGGCCAAGTTATTGCCCCCATAACTAACAAAGTAATTATAATTTCATTAGGATACCACGAGAATCCCGAATACAATGCTACGGCGCCCAGGATTAAGATATATATAAATTCCTTTTTATCTTTTAATGCATAATAAATAGTACTTCCTAAGAAAAAGCAGTACATCTCGTTTATGGCAAACTGATACTTAAACCACTCTATATGACTGGTTGCAGGATAATTTGCATACATTACAGAAATAAGCTGAGCCAAATTCTCTCTAAATAACATTAGGCCTGCTGTTATTATAAATGCCACCTCAAATTTATGTACAAACTTAAAAAAAATAGGAGCTAACACATAAAAAACAAAAAAGCTACTCATTGTCCATAGTGCATAACGATTATTCCACAAAAAATAATCTTTTGTAGGAATCACTCCCTGACCAAACACAAAATAAATTATGTACTTCCAATTACATATCGTAGAAAATATGCTGGCTACGCTCATCTTTTCAATAAAAAAGCTCCAAATCCAATCACAAATATATTCACTCAACAAGGCAATATAATAAATAGGTACTATTCTCACTATTCTTTTCTTTATATATTCTCCTAAATTATTGTGGCTCAGCGATACCATAATAAGATACCCACTCAAACAAAAAAATAGTTGAACGCCCGTAGCCCCTCTGCTCACTATGCCATAATTTCCAAAATACTGAAAAAAATGTACCATAAAAACCATTACCGCCGCCACTATTCGCAAAAAAGCTAGGTTTACCCCCCCCCCCTAATTCTACCGAATTATTGACAATATTTATAGCTTTTAAATTTCCATTCATATTAGACTTTGCCTCACTATTTTCCACACGCTCGCAAACTTTTAATTAATTTTATTTTTATATACATGACTTTCAATATCTTTATTTTACTTAACTTTCTTCTTATCCGCCCCTTAATCTGTAACCTTTTTATGCATTCGCGAAAATATATATAACTATATTGGACGAAATCACTTAGAAACACAGTATACTTAATATGTGGGGCTATCATTCCATTTTCTCTTGCATAATTCTTCAAATTAGCGTTGACTTTCAGCAGATAGGGGCCCTGACCAATCTCGGGCAACATATTATAGGGCTGAACATATGCATCTATATAAACTACGGAAGCTCCTATCATAGAATTAAACAAAGGCTGCCTGGGATTATTTTCTTTTTTCTTTTTTATTATAATCTGCTCTACTTCCTGTTCATTGTCACTCGCAAATACAATGCCATGAGCAATTGTCCCTTCAATTGATGCAAATTTTTTACATTGATTAATTAAAGTAATCTGTTCTCTTGCTGACATATTTTCAGGAGAGAACACCTTATATCCATTGGCAGAAAAAAAATCTTCTATTCCTTTTTCTCCAAATTCCTTTTTATTTCTCAGCTTACTTCTTGTAAAATATATTTTTTCATAACATGGTATATCCAATTTTGCTTTTTCAACTATTCTCTTATATATTCTTTTATATTCTTCGCTATAATGTGTCCCCCATTCCAAAGATTCTTCTGGCAAATATACCTT
>ERZ773217.2870-NODE-2870-length-10597-cov-3.955701_pt1 | contig 10597 bp, 10 predicted proteins | sample MGYA00580995_ERZ773217 | MGnify/ENA primary metagenome ERZ773217 (study PRJEB29015, sample SAMEA2737772) | human gut metagenome | biome: human gut; feature: human-associated habitat; material: faeces | place: China | collected 2012 ...
TGATCGTTATGGAACTGGATGGGCAGCCCAGGGAGCAAAAGGATACTATCCAGATAACAAGATGTATTATAATGGACAACCAGCATGGGGCGGAAGCAGCTGGGATAACCAGACGTTATTTGATTCCAATGGATATCCATTACAGTCATTAAAATTCTATAAAGATTCTGTATCCAAAGGAAAAGAACAGATCATAGCATTGAAGATTGTTGATAAAAATGGAAAAGAAGTTTATCCTACCCAATATGTCAAAGTTGAAGTAGGAAAGACTCGCAAGATCACATTACCAAAATTCTCTGGATATTATCCAAGCAATAAGAAGTACCAGGTGACTGTAAAAGGTGTGAAAGAAGAAAATGCAACGCAAAGTGTTGTATATACAAGAACAGCAGCAGGACCTGCGATCAGTTATAATTACCGAGTGAAAGTTACAAAGAAAAATTATAAACTTTACAAGAATTTCAAATGGAAGAAATCAAAAACAAAAATTTATAAAAAGACATATGTAGCAAAATACAGATATGACCATAAGAATGGAAATAAATATCTGGCTCTTTATACAAAAGGTGGTAAATTTGTTGGGTATATTAACAAGAAAGCAGTCAAACGCTTAGGTTCAGCAACACTGCCAGAGCAGGGAAAAGCATACGCTTATGGAAAACGTGTAAAGATCAAGAATAAAAAATATAAACTATATAAGAATTTCAAATGGAAGAAATCAAAAACAAAAGTTTATAAAAAGACATATGTTGCAAAATACAGATATAAACATGAGAATGGAAACAAATATCTTGCATTGTATACCAAGTCAGGAAAATTCGTTGGATATATCAATACTAAGGCTGCGAAAGTTGTAAAGTGATTCACGTGAAAAAAATAGAATTCTGTTGATGCAGGATTCTATTTTTTTCATTAAGGACAAGAAATAAAGTATTGACATTAAAAGTTGGTAGTACCATAATATTGTATACAAGAAAAAAGACTTAATATGAAAAACTGGAGGATTGTATGAAATTTCTTAGACAATTTATGATTATTTTACTACTCTCTTTTTTGGGAGAAGTGCTTAAGATGTTTATACCATTGCCAATTCCGGCTAGTGTGTATGGACTGGTGTTAATGTTGCTATGTCTGGTGACTGGTATTTTGAAGACGAGTCAAGTTAAAGAGGCAGCATTTTTTATGATTGAGATCATGCCCGTTATGTTTATTCCAGCAGCAGCTGGATTAATTGATTCGTGGAAAGTTTTACAGCCATTATTACTGCCAATACTAGTCATAACTGTAGTGATCACAATATTTGTTATGGTAGTCACAGGAAAAATAGCACAAATGATAGCACAGAAGAGAGGAATCAAAAATGAATGAAATGTTCAGACAATCATTGTTTGCAGGAGTAACGATCAGTTTGATCGCATATGAGATCGGACTATTTTTAAAGAGAAAGTTGGGATTAGCGATATTAAATCCATTGCTTGTATCCATAGTTATTGTGATCATGGCACTGAAGGTATTTGGAATCAGTTATGAAGTATATAATGCAAGTGCGAAATACATATCTTATTTGTTGACGCCAGCAACCGTGTGTCTTGCTGTACCTCTATATGAGCAGTTAGAATTACTAAAGAAAAATAAGGTTGCAGTTGTTTGTGGAATATTATCAGGAACATTAGCAAGTTTAACAGGCATTTTTGTTCTTTGTATGTTATTTGGATTTAACCACCAACAGTATGTAACAATGCTTCCTAAATCGATCACAACAGCGATCGGAATTGGAATATCAGAAGAATTAGGTGGAATCGTGACAATTACAGTTGCAGTGATCATTATTACAGGAATTCTTGGAAATGTGATCGCAGATACAGTATTTCATATCTTTAAAATAAAAAATCCATTGGCGAAAGGCCTGGCACTTGGAACAGCATCTCATGCGATCGGAACGGCAAGAGCAATTGAGATGGGACCAGTCGAAGGTGCAATGAGCAGTCTGGCAGTAGCAGTAGCAGGACTTTTGACTGTTGTATTTGTATCAGGATTTGCTCAGCTTATTTAAAATAGGAGGAAGAAATCATGGCAGATGAAAAAATGATCATCACGATCGGAAGAGAGCATGGAACAATGGGAGATAAAGTAGCAGAAAAAATTCGAAGACAATTTGAATTGCCACTTTATGACAAGGCACATCTTCTAAGAGTAGTAGAAGGAACGGATGATTATGATGAATTAAATGCATTTTTTAATGATAGAAAAGTAAACAGTCTGTTATATGCAATCGCAATGAGTGAGAATGTGAGTTCTAATGATGTACCTTTTGGGATTATCAAAAAGATTATTGGTAATACGGGAGGCGTCGTGATGGATAGCTGTGGAAATTATCTTTTCAGAGATCGTCCGAATACGGTAAGAATTTTTATGCATGCAGACAAGAACATTCGAATTAAAAACCTTATGAAATATCTTGGAATAAGCAAAGAGCAAGCTGAAAAAGAAATAGAAACAGAAGATTCAAAACGTTATGAATTTCATAAATATTACACAAATGAAATATGGGGAATGTCCAATGGATATGAATTATGTCTGGACGAAGGAATCCTTGGAATCGATGGATGTGTAAAAGTAATTTTGGACTATCTGAAAATAAGAAATTTAATTTAAAAAAGTTCTTGACATTACAAAAATAATATGTATAATAGATAGAGGTGGTTGCAACAGACCACCTCGAATATAAATCTGGCTCCATGGTCAAGCGGTTAAGACGCGACCCTCTCAAGGTCGAATCACGAGTTCGATTCTCGTTGGAGTCATAGGCTACAAACTTCGTATTTATGCGGTTTGTAGCTTTTTTTATGTTCTGAGAAAAAAGTTTGCCACCAAAGTTTGCCACCAAAATTATTTTTGTGCTATAGTTCTATTAACAGTTGGATTGTTTTGAAATAAATACAATTATATTGTGGCAACTCTGCATATTTGATATAATTAAAACATGTTTAGGGGGAGAGAACGGAGGAAAAGCATGAAGAAAAAATATCTATCAATTTTATGCAGTTGTATGTTGTCAGTAACAATGTCGTTGGCAAGTATTATGCCAGGAATGAAGGATGTTCAAGGCATATCAAAAGTTTATCAGGTAAAAGCAGAAGACGGGGTTATAACATCAGGAGATTGGGAATATAAAATATATAATTCGTACAATGATGAGATTGAAATTATAAAATATAACGGAAATGATAAAGAATTGAAAGTGCCAGAAACAATTGATGAACATAAAGTAGTGAGTATCTCTCAATTTGCTATTGATTATGAACCATTAACAACAATTACTTTTCCAAAGACGATTGAAAGTATAGGAAGTTCAGGACAAGAATTTCGAAAAGGGAAAAACTTAACATCAATTAAAGTAGAAGATAGTCAATATGGAGACAAATATTGGACGGATGAAGATGGAACTTTGTACAGTTATTATATGACGCATACAGACCAAGATCAAACAGAATATACGGACTATTTAACATTAATCTATTGTCCAAAGGCAAGGAATAGCAAGAACTATACGATTGACGATAAAGTAACAGCAATTGATAGGGATGCATTCGCAGACTGCTATAGTTTGGAAGAAGTGAAACTAGGGAACGGAGTTCAAAAAATAGAGGTAGGTGCATTTACAAATTGTACCAATCTGACTTCACTAGATTTACCAAAAAGTGTTAAAAAGATTGGATATAATGCATTTGTACGTTGTGACAAATTAGCTTCATATAATGTTGCAAAGGAGAACGAGAGCTATTGTGATGTCGATGGTGTGTTATACACAAAAAATAAAATGAAATTAGTGTCTTATCCAAGAGGAAAGGAAGCAGCAGATCAGACTTATGTAGTAGATTCTTCATGCAAGGAATTAGAACAGAGTGCTTTTAGTACAGATAAACTGAAAAAAATCATATTACCAAATGGACTGCAAAAGATTGGGAGTTTTGCACTAGATTGTCGTAATTTAGAATCAATAGAAATACCAGATACAGTAACAACGCTCGGAAGATATATTTTAGGTAGTAATTCAAAAATAAAACAACTTGTACTTCCAACATCTATAACGACGATTGAGTATGCAGGAGCGTTAAATGGTATGTGGGAGTTGCAATATCTATATTTAAGCGGACCAATACCAACAGATTTTGAATTAAAAGAAAGATTGAGCGCAACGCTGAATGATTTGAGAGTGCTTACAGTTATGATTAATAAGGATTATTGGGATCAATATGAATCATATCGTAATTCGTTTGCATCAGATGATAGAATTCGGTTTGAAAAATGGGATGGAAAGACAATGAAACCGCTCCAAAAGAAAAAATATGATATGAGTGGTGTAAAGTTTGTCGATCAGACAGTAACATACGATGGGAAACCGCATTCTATAGAAGTTCAGGGAACACTTCCAAAAGGTGTTACGATTGCAGGATATAGTAAGGCACAAACGGAAGTTGGACGTTATGATATGTGGGTGCATTTTACGGGAGATACAAATGAATATGAGGCAATCGAGCCAATGCATGCAATCTTGGTGATCCGCCAGAAAACAGAAGAATTAAGTCAGCCAACAACTGCGAATGTAGGAAACACAACGACGAAAACAAATACAAAAATAAAGATAACAAATCCATCAGCTGTGAAACTTGTTAGTGTGAAAAATCTGAAAGGGAAAAAGGCAAAAGTTGTATGGAAAAAGAACCTAAGATCAAATGGATATCAGATTCAATATGCGATAAAGAAAAATTTTAAATCAGGACTAAAAAACACAACGATCAAGAAGAATAAAACAACAAGTACAACGTTAAAAAAACTAAAAAAGAAGAAAACATATTATGTACGGGTAAGAACTTATAAAACAGTCTCTGGGAAAAACTATTATTCTAAATGGAGTAATGTGAAGAAGGTTAAGATCAAGAAATAAAAAATCCCCCTGGCATATAAAATGCCAAAGAGGATTCAAACAAATGTCAAAGTGCTTATTAAAGCACAAAGATATTATATCACACAAAAAACAAAATGCAATAATCACTTGACAAAAAAATATCAATATGATAATCTACAACAAGAGTGAATCTGAACTATCGGGTCCACGAAGGGGCACACCACCTCGGGTGTGATGCTTCTTTGTGGACCCTTTTTTTATTCCTTTTGATAGAAAGGTAAAAGGAAAGTTAGTCAAGGAGGAAAGCAGATGAGATTAAATGGAGAGACAAAAACATTAAAAGCCCCTGTCGCATTATCTGATTTCTTAACACAGGAAGGATTTTCAGATAAGAGAATCGCAGTGGAAAGAAATGGAGAAATCGTTCCTAAAGGGGAATATGCGAATGTGATCTTAAGTGACAGTGACACATTAGAGGTTGTAGCCTTTGTTGGTGGCGGATGATCTGAAGATAGCAGGTACAAAGAGATAAGAAAATTATGCATATATAAAGGAGAATAACATGAAACAGGACAAGTTAATCATCGGTGGACATGAATTTGATTCAAGATTTATTTTAGGATCAGGAAAATATTCTTTAGATCTGATCAATGCAGCAGTGCAGAATGCAGGAGCACAGATCATTACACTAGCACTTCGAAGAACGAACACAAATGATACAGCTAATATTCTTGACTATATTCCAGAGGGTGTCACACTTCTTCCAAATACATCTGGAGCAAGAAATGCAGAAGAAGCAGTTCGTATTGCAAGACTTGCAAGAGAAGTTGGATGCGGAGATTTCGTTAAGATTGAAGTTATTCATGATTCTAAATATCTGCTTCCAGATAACTATGAAACAATCAAGGCAACAGAAATCCTTGCCAAAGAAGGATTTGTTGTTATGCCATATATGTATCCAGACTTAAATGCAGCCAGAGACCTTGTAAATGCAGGTGCAGCAGCAGTTATGCCTTTGGGATCACCGATTGGATCAAATAAAGGAATTTGTACAAAAGACTTTATCCAGATCTTGATTGATGAGATCGATCTTCCGATCATCGTAGATGCAGGAATTGGAAAACCATCTCAGGCATGTGAGGCAATGGAAATGGGTGCAGCTGCAGTGATGGCGAATACAGCGATCGCAACAGCAGGTGATATTCCAGCTATGGCAGAAGCATTTAAGAAAGCTATTGAGGCAGGAAGAAGCGCATATCTGGCAGGACTTGGAAGAGTCATTGAAAAAGGTTCTAGTGCATCATCACCATTAACAGGATTTTTGGAGGATTAATCATGAGCGTAAGAATTGATGAGAATACAGATCATATGAAATATACAGATGACATGGAAGCGATTGATTCAGATATCATGGACCGTGTCATCGCAGAGATGAACAGCTATGATGCAGACATTTATACAGCAAAAGATGTCAAAGAAGCATTGGCGGCAGAAACTTGTTCTGTTGATAATTTCAAAGCCTTATTATCACCAGCGGCATTGCCATTTTTGGAAGAAATCGCACAGAAAGCACAGAAAGAGACAAGAAAACATTTTGGAAACTCTGTAGCGATCTTTACTCCGTTATATATTGCAAACTACTGCGAAAATTATTGTGTTTACTGTGGATTTAATTGCCACAACAAGATCAAACGTGCACAGCTTAATGCAGAAGAGATTGAAAAAGAAATGCAGGCGATCGCAGAGACGGGATTGGAAGAAGTTTTGATCCTAACTGGAGAAAGTCCAAACAAATCAAGTGTTGAGTATATTGGAGAAGCATGTAAGATCGCGAAGAAATATTTTAAACTGATCGGTCTTGAAGTATATCCAATGGATTCTAAAGATTATGCATATCTGCATGAATGTGGAGCAGATTTTGTTACAGTTTTCCAGGAAACATATAATTCAGACAAATATAAGACACTGCATTTGGGTGGAAGAAAGAGAATCTTCCCATACCGTCTCAATGCTCAGGAACGTGCGATCATGGGTGGAATGAGAGGTGTCGGATTTGCTGCTCTCTTAGGATTGGATGATTTTAGAAAAGATGCACTGGCAACAGGAATGCATGCATATCTTCTACAGAAAAAATATCCACATGCAGAAATCGCATTTTCATGTCCTAGATTACGTCCGATCATTAATAACGATAAGATCAATCCAAAAGATGTTCATGAACCACAGCTTCTACAGATCATTTGTGCATATCGAATCTTTATGCCATTTGCAAGTATTACGATCTCAACACGTGAATGTGAAAGATTCCGTGACAACATCATTCAGATCGCAGCGACGAAGATTTCAGCAGGAGTAAATGTTGGAATCGGTGGACACAGTCAGGAAGAAGAAAAAGGTGATGAACAGTTCGAGATCAGTGATGGAAGATCAGTTGATGAGATTTATCAAATGATCGAGGACAAGGGCATGCAGCCAGTTATGACAGATTATATTTATGTATAAGAAAATAAAAAGTATATAGTATACACAATCCCGGATCAAAACAAAAGATCCGGGATTTCTTTTGTTTCATAGAAAATTCCGGACCTAAAAAGAAGAATATAGAGAAAGATCAAGGATTTTTAAGAAATACACTAAGTGTATAAAAAATAAAATCATAGCATTTTATATAGATATAGTGTATAGGATTGATATAAAAACACTAATAGTGTATAATTTTTATAAAGAAAACAGAAAAAACACATATACACTTCGGTGAAAAACACTCAATAGTGTATAAAAAACAAGCGTTTTACGAATTTGTTTTTTATTTGGTAAAAGTGTACATTATGAGCACAGGAACCGAAGACGTAGGTTAGGAGTTACGATGAAACTTAAGAAAGAACAGGTTTTAGAGTTTATAACAGAATATTCATCTGATCTTATTCATGATGAATTTCCCAAAATTACGACAAGGTTTCTATCAGAAAAACTGAAGATGCAGAGAACAAATATAAGCAGTATTTTAAATCAGCTTGTGAATGAGGGGAAGCTTGTAAAGTATAACGGGCGTCCGGTACTTTATCAGTTAGCAGATGAAAATACTTCTGGTAATGGGGATGTATTTGAACAGTTAGTCGGATATGATTCTTCATTAAAAGAAGCAATTGCATCGGCAAAAGCAGCGGTTCTTTATCCGGAAGGGAATCCAACGATCCTTATTACAGCAAAGCATGGAAGTGGAGTTTCTCATTTTGCAAAAACAGTTTTTCAATTTGCACAAGCGTCAGGAAAGTTAAAAACAAGAGCACCATGGATCTTATGGGATTGTAAAACACTTTTTAATGATCAGGATAAATTTCAGGAAATCTTTCTTGGAGATCATGAAAAAGAAGGAATCCTTAAAAAGGCATCTGGTGGAATGCTGATCTTAGAAAATATCGATGTAGTATCAGAGAGAAATTTAGATTGGTTACTTGCGTTTTTGAGAGGAGAAAAAATACAAGGTCAGGATGAATGGCTATGGCAGAAAGATTATCATTGCATTACGATCTTTAGCACTATGAAAGAAACAAATGAAATGATGTTAAATCTTCTGCGGGGGCGAATGGATTTTAGAATTTCATTGCCATCGTTAGAAGAACGTTCTATAGAAGAACGATTCTTGATTTTGCAGAAGTTCTTCAAAGAAGAAGCAAAAGCCATGGACCGGATGATCGAGGTTGACACAAGTATTTTACACGCTTTGCTGCTGTATGAGGTGACGGATGATATCAAAGGACTTAAAAATGATATTCATACAGGTTGTGCAAACAGTTACGTACGTTCTTATAATACAGGGAACAAAACAATCGTCTTGCTGATGTCTGATTTTCCTAATTATGTAAGAAAAGGGATCATGTATTACCGGTCTTATAAAAATGAGATCGATGAGATGATCAAAAATGGATGTAAGTATACATTTTATAAAAATCAGATGCTTCGGGATAATAAAACTGCAAAGAAAGATATTTATCAATCAATCGATGCAAGAAAAAGAGATCTTGAGAGGCATGCACTGACTGAAGAAGAGATTAATATGGCAGTGTCAAATCAGCTGGAATCTGAATTTGAAGAGTATTTTAAACAATTATGTGAAAGAGTTGACAGTATTGATACTTTAAACAAAATGGTATCAGAGAAATTGATCAGTTTAACGAGAAAATTTCTGTTGAAAGCAGCTGAACAATTATCTTGTGAATTTTCGAAAGAAATTTTTTGTGGGATTTGCCTTCATGTAAATAGCTGTCTTATAAAGGTTTCCAAAAAGCAGAGAATTTCAAATGAAGAGATCGCAAGACTGCTTTCAAAATATCCAATGCACTATGAATTGGTAAAAGAGTTTCAAGTAGAACTTGGGAAAGAATTTAACGTAAAGCTGAATGTAGATGATCTGATCTTTCTACTGATGTTTCTGTTAGAAGCAAAAAAAGATGTGGATGAAAGTAAAGTAGTTACTTTGATCGCAATGCATGGAAGTCATGCGGCGAGCTCGATCGCAGCGGTTGTCAACGTATTATCTGATGATTCAAAGGTGCAGGCATTTGATATGGACCTTGATAAGAACGTACGAATTGTTTATGAAGAATTAAAAGAAAAAATCATAAAGATCGATCAGGGAAAAGGAATTTTATTGATCTATGATATGGGCTCAATTCACACGATGGCAGAATCGATCGCACAAGAGACAAAGATTGCAATCCGTTGCGTGGAAGTACCGATTACTTTGGTGGGAATTGCAGGAAGCAGTAAAGCAGCAGAGATGAAAACTCTTGATGAAGTTGCGGATTACCTGCAGGATAATTTCAGTGGATTGCAGTATTTTAGAGCAAAACCTATGCCTGAGATGAAGCCAGAAATAGAAAAAAACGAAGAGATCATAGAACAGATGATGGAGGAATCCAGTCAGGAAGAATCTATTAACGAAGTGTTTGAATATCTTGGAGATCAGTTCCCACAGTTTGATATCGATCTTATGAAAAATTACCTGCTTGTGATCATAGGGCAGATTGAGCATGAGATGAATCTTGTATTAGATGAGGATAAGAAGATCGGTCTGATCATACATATCGTATGTCTGATCAATAAACTACAGCAACAGCATACACCATCTGTGAATTTTATGGCATACAGTGTGCTTGGAGACTTCGGAGATGGAAGATATGGCGGATTGTTTGAAAAAATGAAAACATTCTTAAAACCGCTTGAGGAAACTTTTGATGTAATGATTCAGGATAATGAGATCGCAACGATCATTTCGATTATCCGTAAATAATAGAAAGGGAAAAGAAAATGACAAAAGAAGAAACAACAATGACAGGATTTGAAATCGTATCTTATTCAGGAGATGCAAGATCTAAATTATTAACAGCACTTTCAAAAGCAAAAGAAAAGAAATTCGATGAATGTGATCAGCTGATCGAAGCTGCAGCAGAGTGTTTGAAGGAAGCACATGATTCACAGATGGATGTCATGCAGGCAGAAGCGACGGGAGATGACGTAGAACTTGGATTTATCATGGTTCATGCACAAGATCACCTGATGACAACATTATTATTAAAAGATATCATTGGAACACTGATCGACGTATATCGTGCGTAAACAAAAGAGGAGTCGTTTATGAAAAAACTAATTAAAGCAATTGAAAAGATGAAACCGTTTTTTGATGCG
>ERZ773217.2883-NODE-2883-length-10554-cov-2.793980_pt1 | contig 10554 bp, 9 predicted proteins | sample MGYA00580995_ERZ773217 | MGnify/ENA primary metagenome ERZ773217 (study PRJEB29015, sample SAMEA2737772) | human gut metagenome | biome: human gut; feature: human-associated habitat; material: faeces | place: China | collected 2012 ...
TTCACGAAAAAGTTATTGAAAGCGGAGTGAAACTTACCGGTGCTACCGTTCATTTCGTAACCGAGAAATGCGACGGCGGTCCTATCATTTTGCAAAAGGCAAGCGAGGTCAAATTTGATGATACTCCTGAGGTTTTGCAAAAACGAGTTATGGAGGAATGTGAGTGGAAAATTCTTCCCCGTGCCGTTTCTCTTTTTTGCCAAGATAAGATTGAAGTTTACGGCAACAGAACAAAAATAATTGAATAATTTTGAGGTGTAATATATGGAAATCAAATCTCTTGCAAACGAGCTTAATACTAATTCATATCCGGGCAGAGGCATTGTTCTCGGTCAAAGTGATGACGGCAAATTCGCTGTGGCTGCTTATTTCATTATGGGCAGAAGCGTAAACAGCCGTAACAGAATTTTTGAGGAAAATGAACGTGGCGGAATACGTACTAAGGCTTTTGATGAGTCAAAAATGGAGGACCCGTCACTTATTATCTATAATCCTGTTCTTAAGTTTAACGGTGACACAATTGTGACTAACGGCGACCAGACGGATACTATTTACGATTCGTTTTCTAAGGGCGATTGCTACCACGATGCTCTTATCACAAGAGAATTTGAGCCTGACGCACCTAATTATACACCAAGGATTTCAGGTATTTTAAAAGAAAACGGTAATTATAATCTTTCCATACTTAAGTCAAACTGCGGTGAACCGGAGTGTGTGAGATTTTTCTATGAATACCCTGCAAGAAGAGGGCTCGGCCATTTTATTCATACATATAAATGCGACGGCAATCCTATTCCGTCATTTGAGGGTGAGCCTACTCCTGTTGAAATCAATAGCGATATCGACGAGTTTACCAATATGATTTGGACTAATCTTAACGAGGATAATAAGGTTTCTCTTTTTGTTCGCTTCATTAATCTTGAAACAAAAGAGGAAGAAACACGTATTATCAATAAAAACGAGAAATAATTTTTAAAAGGGTGGCACACGTCACCCTTGCTTTGCTATTATAAATTATATATTATTTACATATATATTATGAATTTGGAGGAAAATATGAAAGTTCTTGTTGTTGGCGGGGGCGGCAGAGAGCACGCTCTTGTAAGGAAAATTAAAGAGTCGAAGAAGGTTGATGAGATTTTTTGCACACCGGGAAACGGCGGTATCTCTTATGATGCCAAGTGTTTTGACGTTGCGGCAACCGATATTGACGGCGTTGTGAATTTGGCTAAGGAAATTAAAGCCGATTTGGTTGTTGTTGCTCCTGATGATCCGCTTGTTGCAGGTATGGTTGACGCTCTTAATGAGGCAGGATTTAAAACATTCGGTCCACGTGCAAACGCAGCGATTATCGAAGGCTCTAAGGTTTTTTCAAAGGAACTTATGCAAAAATATAATATTCCGACTGCTGAATATAAAGTGTTTGATAATGCCGAAGAAGCAATTGATTATATTAAGGAAAGAAACGAATTTCCTACTGTTATTAAGGCAGACGGCCTTGCACTCGGCAAAGGTGTAATCATTCCTGAAAATCTTGATGACGCAATCGCAGGCGTTAAGGAAATTATGGAGGATAAAATCTTCGGTGCTTCCGGCAATAATATTGTTGTTGAGGAATTTTTGACAGGTCCGGAGGTCTCTGTTCTTGCATTTACAGACGGTAAATGCGTTAAGCCTATGGTATCTTCTATGGACCATAAGCGTGCGCTTGACGGCGATAAAGGTCTTAATACAGGCGGAATGGGAACTGTTTCTCCTAATCCTTATTATACGCAAGAAGTTGCAAAGGAATGTATGGATAAAATATTTATTCCTACAATTAATGCTATGAATAACGAGGGCAGAACATTTAAAGGCTGTCTTTATTTCGGCTTGATGATTACTCCTAAGGGACCTAAGGTAATTGAATATAATTGCCGTTTCGGCGACCCTGAAACTCAGGTTGTTTTGCCAAGGCTTAAGACTGATATTGTTGATATTTTTGAGGCAATTGACAATGAAACGCTTTCAGACCTTGACGTTGAGTGGAGTGATGATGCGTGCGCTTGCGTAATTATGGCTTCGGGCGGCTATCCTAAGTCATACCCTAAAGGAATTGAGATTACAGGTCTTTCAAACGGTCAGCTTGACGGTGTAACCGTTTACCATGCGGGAACTAAGCTTCAAGATAACAAACTTGTTACCTCAGGCGGCAGAGTTTTGGGCGTTACGGCACTCGGTGATACTCTTGAAAATGCACTGAAAAAATCTTACGATGCAGTTGAAAAAATTCATTTTGATGGCGCTCATTACAGACGTGATATCGGAAAGCGTGCTCTTGAGGCGAATAAATAAGCTTTATACAATTTGTTGTAATTAAATAAATTGTGAACTTTTTAAAACTTTACAAAAAGTTGTTGACAATTATACAAAACGGAATTATACTATGCGTGTATTAATTAAACTATTATTAAAGAACGAGGGTTTAAGTTATGGCAACGGTTAAAAAAAGCAAAAAGAAGGTTATTGTACCTATTTGTATAATACTTGTTATTGCAATTGTAGCCGGAACTGTTTTTGGCGTTGTTAAGTCAAAAAGCGGTGAAGAGGTTAAGCTTAATACAATTGCTACAGGTGATATTTATGAAAAGGTATCATTAACGGGCGATGTAACCGCAGGCACTTCTAAGGAATATAAAGTCGGCGCAGTTGCTACGGTTAAAAATGTTAATGTTAAGGTTGGCGATCAAGTTAAAAAGGGTGATGTTCTTGCAACATTTGATACCACTTCTCTTGACGGTCAGGTTTCTTCCCTTCAAGCTTCTTATAACGACGCAGTAAAGAATTATAATACGGCAGTAGCTAATCAAAAGAGCGCTAAAAATTCTGCTGCTTCACTTAAAAAAGAGGTTAATTATCTTGATAAGAAGATAGCAAAGCTTAAAAAGAAGATGGTTAAAACCACAACTACAAAGAAAAAGAAAAAAACCACTACCAAGGCCGCTTCAACTACAACAGGCTCTTATTCACAGTGGCTTTCTACTTCAACAACTAAAGCTACTACAAGCGCTTCTACAACTAAGCCGACTACAGATGACGGCAAGCCGAAATATACGGTTTCACTTACTGCATATCCGTCAGCTGTTTGCGGTACTGTAACAGGCTCAGGCAGATATAATCAGGATATCGGCTATATAACAGCTATTGCTACTCCTAATGCCGGATGGCAGTTCCTCGGTTGGTATGCAAACCGTGCCGCTTATCTTGCAGGTGACGCACCTCTTGCAAATACCCCCGCATGGACTATTCACGTTACGGGCGACCTTAGCTACATAGCAGTATTTACAGAGGATACAAATTCAAGCACAACGGGCAACGCTACTATTAACGATATTGCAAATGCTCTTATACAAATTAATAATAACATTGCCTCAATTACTAACGATATTAAAACTTTAACCACTATTTCTCAAATTATTGCCACAACAATTTCAGGCGCAATCGCATCGGGGCAACTTAACAGCGAAGCTATTGCAAATCTTGTAGGCAAGCAAGTCCAAAAGGCAATTACAGACGGCATTGTTGATTCAACCAAGTTTATTGTTGAAAGCGGCGTTGCGGTTGATATGATTAAAGCCGCTGTTTCTTCAATTGATTACAGAGCGCTTGCCAAGGGCGTTTCGGATTCAGATAATGCAGTTCTTACCGGCTGTGAAATTCAGCGTGCTATTCTTGCAGCTCAGTATGAAGTTTATAAAACTCAGGGCAATGCAACTGTTGTTGACGCTCAAAAGTCAGCTGTTGACGTTTCAAAAAAGGCTCTTGATGCTATGAAAGAGCAACAAACAGCTCTTAAAAACGGTTGGACGGCTGATTTTGACGGCGTTATTACCGCAGTTGATATCAACCCTGATTCTCAAACAACGGCTCTTACATCGGGTATTACCCTTGAAAATCACGATATTTTGGTTGCTACAGTAAGCCTTAGCGAATATGACGTTCATAAGGTTAAGGTTGGTATGCAGGCAAAGGTTACTACAGCTTACGGCGAATATGAGGGTGAGGTTGCAACTATTGCTCCTACTGCAACAGGCGGTTCGTCAAACTCACTTCTTGACAATGTAGGCTCAATGGCAGGCGTAAGCGGTCTATCATCTCTTACGGATTCCGGTGCAGGTGTTGAATGTACTATCGAAATTAAAAATCCTGACGAAAATATTATTGCAGGTTTTGATGCCGACGTTGAAATTCAAACAGGCTCATATTTGGGCGTAACTGTTGTTCCTATCGAGTCTATCACTCTTGAAAAGACAGGTTCTTATGTTTATCTTTATAATGAAGAGGATAAGACTGTAACTAAGACTGAAATTAAGACAGGCGCTATCTCAGATACAGCATACGAGGTTACATCGGGTCTTAAGCCGGGTGATAAGATTGTTTCGTCACCAAAGACGGATTATAAAGAAGATACCTTTAAGGTTAAAGTAGTAGACAGCATAACTAAGTAAGGAGACTTTGCAGTGAATATTACAGAAAGTCTGAAAATCGCAGTCAAGTGTATTAAGTCAAATTGGATGCGCAGTCTTCTTACAATGCTGGGTATTATTATCGGTATCAGCTCCGTTATTATGATTATCGGCGCAGGTACGGGTGTAAGAGATTATATTGTCGGACTTATTGAGGATATGGGCTCAAACGCTGTTCTTGTAAGCGTTGATACCACCTCCGCTACCGATAACGACTATATTACTCTTGACGATGTAGAAAATATTAAAAATAAAGTAAACGGTGTTGAGCGTTGCTCTCCTATGCTTATGGGCTTTGGCCGTGCTACTATTGACAAAACCGCTACAGAGGCTACGGCTATGCTTATCGGTGTAAACAGCGACGTTCAGTTTGCGCTGACTGATTCGTGCGAGTACGGTCGATTTTTCACTGATGAGGAGTATAATGCAAATGCTCCTATTGCCGTAGTTGGTACTAACTCAGCCCAACAGGCATTTGGTTACGAGGACGTTACTAATGAATATGTTACCGTTTCTTCAAGCGGTAAATCAATGAAAATCAAGATTTGCGGCGTTGCAAATCTTGATGCACTCGCAAGTACTCTCGGCGGCTCAAGCTCTATGAGTAATATGTTTACAAGTGCAGGCGGCGATAAGACTATTATTGCCTTGTTCCTGCCTTGTACTACTCTTACTCAAATTACAGGTGCAAAGGCTAATCTCGGCAGTGTGTTTGTTATCGCTAAGGACGGCTATGATTATGATGCAGTAGGTAATGCTGCGGTAAACTATCTTAAGTCGGCTCACGGCAATTATTCAAACAGTATGTATACCGCTCAGAATATGGCTACTTATGTAGATATTGTTAATATCATTATGTCGGTTCTTACCGCTTTTATCGCTTGCGTAGGTGCTATTTCGCTTATTGTCGGCGGTATCGGCGTTATGAATATTATGCTTGTCTCGGTAACTGAACGAACACGTGAGATTGGTATACGAAAGTCGCTGGGTGCTAAGACTAAGATTATTACGATGCAGTTTCTGACGGAGTCGGTAATTCTGTGTTTAATAGGCGGTATTATCGGCGTTACAATTGGTATTGCGGGTGCTTTTGCGGCATGCTCAATAATCAATATTAAGCCTAATATTACTTGGTGGCTTATAGTTGTTGCACTTCTGTTTTCAAGCGGCGTAGGCCTTTTCTTCGGCATCTATCCGGCAAGAAAAGCTGCCCAAATGAGCCCTATCGATGCTCTTCGCAGTGAATAATTCTTTTTATAGTTTAATTTAAAGGTAAGCTGATGTAATCAGCTTACCTTTTATCTTGATATTGTTAAAGCTTTGTGTTAAAATGTATTCAATATTTTATTAGAGGAGATTATCATGAATATCAATCACGTTCCTGAGCAGTTTAAGTTTAAGGGTAAGCTTGAATCTTGCGATGTATTCGGCTCAGGTCATATTAATACTACGTTTCTTGCAACATATAATGAAGACGGCAAGAAGAGAAATTATGTAATTCAAAAGGTTAATACAAGCATTTTCCCTGATATTGACGCTCTTATGAACAATATTTTCTCCGTTACCGACTTTTTGAGAGAAAAGATTAAAGCTGACGGCGGTAACCCTCATAGGGAGACGCTTCATTTTATCAGAACTTTTGACGGAAATAAATATTTTAAAGACGAGGACGGCTCTTGCTTTCGTGCTTATCGTTTTGTTGACAATTCAAAGGCGTACGACACGGTTGACAGCGCAGAGGTTTTTGGCAAAAGCGGTAAGGCATTTGGCAGATTTCAAAAGTATTTAAGTGATTTTCCGGCTGAAAGTCTCAGCGAAATTATTAAGAATTTCCATAATACAATTTGGAGATATGAAAATGAATTTATCCCTGCAGTTCAGGCTGATAAGGCGGACAGAGCTGTTAATTGCGGTGAAGAAATTAAGTTTGTTATGCACAGGCGTGAGGATTGCAAGAAGCTTGTTGAACTTATTGATAAAGGCGAACTCCCGCTTCGTGTAACCCATAATGATACAAAACTTAATAACGTTCTTTTTGACAGCGACAGCGATGATGCTATTTGCGTTATCGACCTTGACACGGTTATGCCGGGTCTTGCGCTTTATGATTTCGGCGACTCTATTCGCTTTGGTGCTAACTCCTGCGCCGAGGACGACGATAATTATGATAAGGTTGAGCTTATGCTTGATTATTTTGAGGCGTATGCAAAAGGCTTTTTGAGCGAGGCAGGCGATGCTCTTAATCAATGCGAAATTGATAATCTTGCCTTTTCCGCCAAACTTATGACCTTTGAGTGCGGTATGCGTTTTCTTACTGATTATCTCAATGGCGATACATATTTTAAGACTGCATACCCTGAGCATAATCTTGTTCGTGCTAAAAATCAATTTGCTCTTGTTGCCGATATGGAAAGGAAAATGGAGCAAATGCAGCAGATTATTAAGAATATTACCGAATAAATTTTTTGTTGTAATTTTGAGAGATGATTTATTTCATCTCTCTTTTTTATTTTTGCACATAACGTCACTCTTTTTTGTCAATAATATTTTTGTACATAAATTGAAAAAGGGTGATTGTGTGCAATATAATAAAGTTGAAATATGCGGTATTAATACCGGCAGGCTTAAGGTGCTCAAGGAAAAAGAAAAAATGGAACTTTTAAAAAAGGCTCAAGCAGGAGATAAAAATGCAAGAAATGAGCTTGTTGAGGGCAATCTGCGCCTTGTACTGTCCGTAGTTCAACGTTTTTCAAACAGAGGGGAAAATATGGACGACCTTTTTCAAGTCGGCGTAATCGGCCTTATAAAGGCTATAGATAATTTCAATACTGACCTTGATGTTCGTTTTTCCACCTACGCCGTGCCGATGTGTATAGGTGAAATAAGGCGATATCTGCGTGATGATAATCCCATTCGTGTCAGCCGTTCTATGAGAGATACTGCTTATAAAGCAATGCAGGTTAAGGAACAGCTTATAAATGAGAACGGCAAGGAACCGACTATTGAGGAAATTGCTCAAAGGCTTGAAATGAAAAAAAGCGATGTTGTTCTTGCTCTTGAAGCAATTGTTGACCCGGTATCACTTTATGAACCTGTATATAATGACGGAGGTGATACTATTTTTGTTATGGATCAAGTGGGCGATAACTCGACCGATAAAGATTGGGTAGATGAAATTTCTATTAAAGACGAAATCAAAAAACTTGATGACAGAGAACGAAATATTATGTACCTTCGCTTTATGCAGGGCAAAACGCAAATGGAGGTTGCACGTGAGGTCGGTATATCACAGGCTCAGGTTTCCCGCTTAGAAAAAAACGCCCTTAAACGAATTAAGGGCGAGTGAAGAATTTAAAGAACCATAATCAGCGTGCCTGCCGCAATCAAAATACAGCCAACAAGTGACTTGATGTTGAAATCCTCGTGAAGAAATATAAATGCCAAAACAAGAGTGATTACGACGCTTAATTTATCAATAGGCACAACTTTTGAAACCTCTCCGATTTGTATTGCTTTGTAGTAACAAAGCCACGAAGCACCGGTTGCAAGACCTGACAAAATAAGGAATATCCAGCTTTTTTTGCCGATATTAGTGATTCCAGATTGCGCATTGGTGATAAACACCATAAGCCAAGACATTGCAACAACTACAACCGTTCTGATTGCCGTTGCAAGATTAGAGTCAACATCTTTGATACCAACCTTTGCAAGAATTGACGTTAAAGCCGCAAATACTGCCGATAAAATAGCAAATACCGCCCACATATTTTTCATCTCTTTTCCTTTTGCATATTTTTATTTTAGTTCTTTTCTTAGTTATTGTAAAGTGTAAATTTAAACTAAAGTAGAACGAAAAATATTTTGACAACTGTATAAATTAGTGATATTATAATGACGAAAGGGTGATTGAATATGAAAAAAATTTCAAGTGTTTTATTGGCATTTTTGATGCTTGTTTCAAGCTTATTTTGCGCAAATGCTGCATTTGGTGAGGACTGGTCAAGTCAGAACGGTAAAAACACATTTCAAAGCGCTGAAAATCTTGTAATCGGCACAATTTATAACCGCCCTGCGACGGAAATTACAGGAACTGTTTTTAAACTCGACTTAAATCAAGCGGCAAAATATACATTATCGATTTCATCAAATTCTGCCGCAAAAGTTGAGATTTATCAAAATGATGATAAAAATATTATTGATACCGTATTTGTTTTAGGAGATAAAGCGCAGAAAAAGGTTACAGACAAGAATTTTGATTTTCTTAAAGGTACTTATTATTTCAGGATAGTGAGTGTAGGTGATTACACTTTTTCCGTTTCAAATTATGTTTGCAATCATTATTTTGATGTTGTAACAACTTCACCTACTTATTTTTCAGCCGGATATCATACATATACCTGTTATCTTTGCGGTTATTCCTACAAAACAAAGGGCGATAAAAAGAAAATTCTTAAAGCCCCTAAAATTTATTCACTAAAAGCGGGGAAAAAGAAAATAACTGTAAATAATTCCGACAATAAAGCCGCTTCGGGCTATCAAATTAAGCTTTCAACAAGCAAAAAATTCACTAAAAAGACTACCAAAACAGTTAAAGTCAAATCTTCAAAATCGACTGTTAAAAAGCTTAAAAGCAAGAAAAAATATTATGTAAAAGTAAGAGCGTATAAAACTAAAAACGGTAAGACCGTTTATTCAGCTTGGTCCAAAATTAAAACTGTTAAAACTAAATAATTGCTGAGGCGGAATGACATAAATTGTTATTCCGCTTTTTTATAAAAAATTTATTTTGGGTATTGAATTTTTTCTGCTTATAATGTAATATATAAAAATAATATAATATATAATAATGCAGTCAGTGATTTCTTTAAACGAATGTAAATTATTGGCACACTTTCTTGGAGTTGTGTATGGAAAAAATCACAGGTAAAAATAACGAAATAATAAAGGGCGTTAAAAAACTCTTTACCTCTTCCAAGGAGCGCAGGGCACAGGGCTTGTTTGTTCTTGAGGGGGCAAGGCTTGTTTTTGACGTCCTTAACTCTTTTTATGAGGTCGAAATATTCTTGATAACGGAAAGCGCAAATGAAAGGTATTTTGAAAAGTCCGTTTTAATGCAAAGAAAAAGCAAAGCCTCTTATTTCATAAGCGATACTCTTTCGCAAAAATTAAGCGAAACGAAAAATTCGCAAGGTATTTTTGCAGTTTGCAAAATGAAAAATGATAATAACACTCTTCAAAACGGCAAAAAGTATATTGCTACAGATAATCTTCAAGACCCGGGTAATCTCGGCACAGTTATAAGGACGGCGGAGGCGCTCGGCATTGACGGCGTAATTGTCGGTGGAGGGTGCGATGTATATAACCCAAAGGTTTTGCGTGCATCAATGGGTTCGGCGCTCAGGATTGAGGTTATTGAATGTTTAAGCCTTGTTCCGATATTAAATCAGGCAAAGTCTCTCAAAATTAAAACGTATGCCACTTCGCCTGACACCTCTGCAAAAAAAATAAACGAAATTGATTTTTCAACTTCCTGCCTTTGCGTTATCGGTAACGAGGCTAACGGGGTAAGCGATGAGGTTATGGCAATGTGTGATGAAAAAATAACAATTCCTATGCCCGGCCGTGCAGAAAGCCTTAATGCGCATGTGGCGGCAGCCATAACGATGTGGGAGATGCAAAGATGAGTGAAAATGCAAGGTATTGGATTTGGCTTCAAAACGCTCTTGGATACGGCGCTAAAATAAAAAGCATAATTGATGAATATAAAAGTGCAAAACTTCTTTATGAGCTTGGTGAAAGCGAATGGAAAATGAGCACGGTTTTATCTAAACGTCAGGTTGAAAAGTTGATAATGACTGATGTTAAAAAGTCAGATGAAATAATTGATTGCTGTTCAAAAAACGGTTATAAAATAATTGATTTTGACGATAAAGCTTATCCAAAAAGGCTTAAGGAGATAATTAATCCGCCTGCCGTTTTGTATGTTGACGGAAAGCTGCCCGATATTGATAATCTTGTTTGCATCGGTATGGTAGGCACAAGAAAGGCA
>ERZ773217.2885-NODE-2885-length-10539-cov-3.613792_pt1 | contig 10539 bp, 8 predicted proteins | sample MGYA00580995_ERZ773217 | MGnify/ENA primary metagenome ERZ773217 (study PRJEB29015, sample SAMEA2737772) | human gut metagenome | biome: human gut; feature: human-associated habitat; material: faeces | place: China | collected 2012 ...
CTTTTCCGCCCTGGCCTTCTACATAGGCCTTAAATTCATCCCTGTTTTTATAGTGATGCACATCTCCGGTGATCACAAAGCTCAGTCCCGCACAGCTTCCGGAAGAAGTATCCTGCACTTCTACATGTTCTATCGAAAGTTCATGAAGCAGATCCTCAAACCCACTGTGGTTTTTTTCATTCTGATACCAGGTTACAATTGATCGGGAACGTTCCGCTCCGATCCCCTCAATATCCTCAAACCCGTCCCCCTGATGCAGACGTTGCAAAAAGCCTTCAAAACCAATGGCGGCAACAATTTTTTTCCCGGCATCCACACCGATCAGCGGTATGCACAGGGCAAATATAAAGTTCACCGGATGTACCTGTCGGCTTTTTTCAATGGACTGTTCCATATTTGCCACAGATTTTTCACCAAAGCCCTCCATCTGGCTGATCTCCCCGAAATGCTCTTTCAAGCGGAAAATATCCGCAAATTCATGGATAAATCCCGCATTCATAAAACGGAGCATCGTCTGAATGGAAAGTCCGTCGATATCCATCCCCCACTTGCTGACAAAACGGGTAAATTTCTTGACATTTTTGGCTGTACAGTCCGGATTGGTACAATGCAGGGTCTTTGTGCCACTGTTTTCACTCACATGAACTTTTGTCGGTGCATGGCACACCGGACACTGAGATGGAATCTCCGGAGCACCTACAGCATCTTTTACCGCAATACATTTCGGAATGATCTTATTAGCTTTGATCACGGAAAGTGTACACTCTTTTCCGATTCCCAGACGCTCGATCTCGCTGATATTGCATAGAGATGCTCTCGATACCGTTGTTCCCTCAATCTGCACCGGTTCAAACACGGCAACCGGGGAAATCGTAGACACCGCACACGACCATTCGATATATTTTAGTTTTGTATCCACGGCCTCATCCTGCCATTTGAACGCAAAACCGGCGCGTGTCGCATGATGCCCGGTCACGCTTCCCGATGCCGCATAATCCGTATCATCATAACAGATCACCAGACCATCTACCGGAATATCCATTTTTCCGCTCTCTACAAGTTTCGTCCATCGGTCAATGGCTTCCGGAAGTTTTTGGGCGGTTGTCGCTTCCCTGTCTACCACATCAAATCCCAGTTCTTCCAGAAAGTGCATCCGCTCTCCCCACGATACCATCGGCTCATCCAGATGCACCAGTGTAAATGCATGAAACCTGACATGGCGTGCCTTCACTTCTGCCGGATCTTCCAGATTCAGCGTTCCGGATGCCAGATTTCGCGGATTTGCATATTTTTCATCGTCATCCTCAATCATGTCGTTGATCTGTGCAAAATCTGTATAGGATATGGCAGCTTCTCCTCGCACAACCAGATGCCCCTGATACGAAATCTTTTGCGGGAATCCTCCGATAGCACCCTTTAAAAATGTAATGTTGGTACCCAGGTTTCCATTTCCTCTGGTAAGAATTTTTACAAGATTTCCGTTATCATACGTCAGAACCAGCGTAAGTCCGTCCAGTTTCCATGACAGCCAGATCGGATAGGCTCCCGCCCATTGCTGCAGTTCTTCCACCTGTTTGGTCTTCGCCAGAGAAAGTGCCGGATACTCATGCGGTTCTTTTTGTCCGCTTCCGGATTCTTCATATCCGGCATTCTGCGTCGGACTGTCCTTTATAATATATCCGGTTTTTTCTTCCAGCGTGGTAAGCTCATCAAACAAAGCATCCCACTCATAATTTGGCATGATTTCATCCTGTCCGTTATAATACGCAGCTGATGCTGCATTCAACTGTTTTACCAGTTCTTCAATCCGTTGCTTTTCTGTTTCCATTTTTGTTCTCTCTATCTATATGATGATTTACCACCGTATACGTGCCATGTATGGCAGAATTGCGTGGTTTTCGTTTTGATTTTTGTGGTTTTTCCATTGGTCGCACGGGCTGATTGCTCGAATGTGCGATCAACTGTTTTAACTTTTTAAATTCCTCCGGTGTAACATCCCGGTACTTTCCTGATTCGAGATCCCCCAGTTCAATATTCATGATCCGTACACGTACCAGTTTCTGTACACGGTACCCAAAATATTCACACATGCGTCGGATCTGTCGGTTTAATCCCTGTGTCAGAATGATCCGGAACTGTTTTTTTCCTGTCCGTTCTACCCTGCATTTGCGCGTTGTCGTGCCAAGTTCCACAAGCGGAACACCGTTTGCCATACCATGCAGAAATGCATCTGTCACCGGACGGTTCACGGTAACAAGATATTCTTTTTCATGCATATTTCCCGACCGCATAATTTTGTTGACAATCTCACCGTTATTCGTCAACAGCAACAGTCCTTCCGACTCTTTATCCAGACGCCCGACCGGATAGATCCGTTTCGGATAATGCAGGAAATCAATCACATTATTTTTTTCCCTTTTTTCCGCCGTGCAGACAATACCCGCCGGCTTGTTAAGCGCGATCAGTATCATTTCTTTTTCTTTTTGTACCGGTCTTCCACAGAAACAGACCTCCTGTCCATCCGATACCTGATCCCCCATCCGCGCGGTTTTTCCACCGATGGTTACATTTCCTGCTTCAATCTGGCGATCTGCTTCTCTTCTGGAGCATACCCCTGCTTCACTTAAAAATTTATTAATTCTGACTTCCACGTTTCTTCCCTGTCTGACAAAAATCGCGGAGACCTCACAGCCTCCGCTTCTTTATGATGTCTTTATTATTTTACCGTTTTTAATAAATCGCTCTTGATGTATCCGGTTTTTCCCTGGAACTTCACCTTCGTCCATTCTCCCTTGGTGCCAAGTTTCTTTAATTTTACGCCCTCATCCACTTTTCCAAGAAGTTCTCCATCTGTACTGGCGGTTTTACGCACATTGCAGATATCCTTCGTTTTTACGGTTTCCTTGCCGGAACCTGACTTGGAAGACACTTCCTTTACAAATTCGCTCTTTACATATCCGGTTTCTCCCTGGAATTTTACCTTGGTCCAGTCACCTTCCGTTCCAAGTTTCTTCAGTTCCACACCAATATCCACTTTTCCGAGGAGCTCACCATCCGTACTCGGGCTCTTTCTGACATTACAGATATCTTTTGTCTTGACCGTACCGGTAGATTTCTTGGAATCGCTCTTTGGGGTATCTTCCTTCTTTTCCGTAGACTCCGTTGTCTGGGTTTCCTCGGTCTTTTGAGTTTCTTCCTGTTTCTTTGTCTCTGTGGTCTGGGTTTCCTGCGTCTGGCTTTCCGTCTCTGTCGTCTGGGTTTCGGTATTGCTTACAATCGTTTCTCTCCATTTTGCCATGGCATTTCGAAGTGTTCCACCCACCATATTGGCAAGTTTTTCATCACTCTTTACAGCTTCATTATAGCTTGTCTGCACCTCTTTCTGCAGAGCAACCACTTCATCACTCTTCTCATATGCCAGAATCAGGGAATACAGATTTGCATCCAGATCCTGATCCAGGAAATTGAAATTGTATGCAGAGTATATGTTATTGATGATCAGATTTCCCTTTCCGTCTCTCTCCACATAGAAGAAATCCATTCCCGGTGCCGGAGTATCCACACCTTTGAATTTCAGATCATAGCATACAGATACCAGATAAGAATCATCGGTTGCCCCCTTTGTGGAATAACAGGTGATGTTCTGATAATCCTCATAATACTCAGAAAACGTCGTGATATAACTCTTTTCATTGTCACTGAGCGGCTGTGCAATCATCTCCAGCGAATCCGTATCTCCACCGGCATATGCCGCATAATAATTTTCCATCAGTGTCACAAGTTCCGCATCTGCATCTTTCTGCAACTTACCGATTTCCTGATATTCTGTAGTCTGTGTCACTCCCTGTGTACCGTTTTGTGTCTCTTTCTGATCTTTCTGCGGACCGGTACACTTTACCAGAATCACAACAAGAATCACAAATAAAACAGCTGCGCAAAAATATCGTCTATATTTCACAAAAAAGTCTGTAAACTTTTTTAATTTTTCATTCTGCATATGAACCCTCCATAAAAATGCATCTTTCCATTTATGATACCACACCTCATACTATTCGTCCAGTAAAAAAGCGGTGCATGACGCACCGCTTTTCCTGTCGTTCCATGGGTAAGTTGTTTCCTTGCCACATAGCATAAACTGCACCCGGCGGGAATCGAACCCGCATCTCAGGAGTCGGAGTCCTGCGTTCTATCCATTATACTACGGCTGCATAGCACTCTTATTTCACAAGCGCCTTTTTACTATATCACACTTCAAATTTAGAGTCAATCCACACTTTGATGTAAAATATGAAGTATTTCTTCCAGCTGCTTTACCGGAAGCTGCCCCGGTGCGCTCGCCTGCCCGCCTGCGCCAAATGTCACACACGATCCGAAAAACTCTCCGGCCACGCGGGAAATCCCCCCTTTTGCACCCATGGACATGGTAATCAGCGGATAATCCGGATGGTTTTCATGAAAGCGGTTGGTCTCCTCCAGCAAATGCAATACATCCCACATATTCTGCGGCATAACTGCCAGTTTCACGACATCTGCGCCACTCTCACGGATCTGTTCCAACAGCATGCGGATCACCTCCGTGTCCGGTGTCTGTTCAAAATCATGATGGGAAGCAATCACATATGCTCCCATCTCCCGCAACATTGCTATTTCTTTCTGCGGATTTTTTGCTTCAAAATATTCCACATCAATAAAATCCACGACATCTGATTCTGCCGCCACCTGATGAATATCATAAATATCCGCCGCGGAAAGTGCTTTGCACCCTCCCTGATTTTTAGAACGGAAGGTATACACCAGAATACTTTCCTTTATGATATGTTTCATTTCGTTTAATATTTCGCGAATCGCATTCGGACTTTCCACGTTTTCAAACGCATCCACACGCCACTCAATCATTTCCGTGTGTGCTTCTTCCAGCCTTCTGGTTTCTCTTAAAATTTCTTCTTTCGAAGACTCCATGACCGGCACACACACGAGAGGTTTCCCTTTTCCTATAATCTTTCCTTTTATACAAAGCAGATTTTCCATCTCTGCACCTCCTGCTGTGTTGTAATTCTCTGTTATTATATTCTAAAAGCCCGAAAGAAACAACCGATTCCTGTTATTTGACAATTTTCCCGTTTTCCATTAAGATAGTCACGGTATGTGATATCCGAACTTAAGAGATAGGAGAAAAAAATGAGTTTTGAATTTTTAAACCAATTACCGACTCCGGCAGACATTAAGCGCGATTATCCGCTTTCCCCGGAGCTTCGTGAATTAAAAAAACACAGAGACCTCATGATCTCTGATGTAATTACAGGTAAAGATTCACGTGTCCTCGTAATCATTGGACCGTGTTCTGCAGATAACGAAGATTCTGTATGTGATTATGTGAGCCGTCTGACCAAAATCCAGGAAGATGTCAAGGATCAGGTCATCTTAGTTCCGCGTATTTACACCAACAAACCACGTACAACCGGCGAAGGCTACAAAGGTATTGCTTCCCAGCCAGATCCGGAAAAAGCACCGGATATGATCGAGGGTCTGATCGCCATGCGTAAAATGCACATCCGTGCAATCGAAGAAAGCGGTCTTACCTGTGCCGATGAAATGCTTTACCCGGAAAACTGGGGATATGTCGAGGATCTTCTCTCCTACGTTGCCATCGGAGCACGTTCGGTAGAAGATCAGCAGCATCGTCTGACGGTCAGTGGTTTTGATGTCGCTTCCGGAATGAAAAATCCTACCAGTGGTGATTTTTCTGTTATGCTCAATTCTGTATACGCGGCACAGCATCCGCATCATTTCGTTTATCGCGGATACGAGGTGGAGACAACCGGAAATCCTCTGACTCACGTGGTTCTTCGCGGTGCAGTCAGCAAGCACGGCAATACCACCCAGAATTATCACTATGAAGATCTGATCCGTCTTCATGAGATGTACGAAAAAATGGATGTCATCCATCCGGCAGCCATCATTGATACCAACCATTCCAACTCCGGAAAGAAGTTTAAGGAACAGATTCGTATCGCAAAAGAAGTGATGCATAACCGCCAGCTTTCTTCCGATATCCGTTCTCTGGTAAAAGGTCTGATGATTGAAAGTTACATTGAAGAGGGAAATCAGTCTATCGGAGATCATATTTACGGAAAATCCATTACCGATCCTTGTCTCGGATGGGAAGATTCCAAACAGCTGATCTATGACATTGCGGAGATGAACGCAAAGTAAACAGTTTTTGTCTGAAAACAAAAATGGAGTGTAAAAAGTGTTCCTTTTGCACTCCATTTTTTTATAATTTTTCTACAACAAAACGTAACAGCCGGATTCCAACAGACGCCTCCAATACACATCCAAGAAGTACCAGTACCACAACTCCCATCCCCCATGCCAGCCGCAGCAGCCATGGATTTTTCCGGTTATAAAACCTGTGCGGTTCTACCAGCAGTAAAAGCGCAAGCGCTGCAAGATACAAAATTCCATGCGGCAGCCACGATACCAGAAAAAAAACAATTCCAAGAATCCCCATATTCATCACACAGGCAGCAAAAAATACCCCGCCGGTAAAATAAATCAGGCAGCGCAATAATAATGGCAGAATTGCTTTTAAAGCAGTAAGGGAAAGGATTGCAATAATCACAAACACTTTTCCCCTTTCCCATAAAATATTTGCCAGAAGCGGCAAATACCCGGTATCCGATGCCGCAAATGCTTTCATATGATACGCATTTAAAAATCCATAAGTCGTAAAATATTCATATCCAAACAGACAGGTACATAAAATTCCCGCCAGGCCAAAACAGATTCCAATCGCCAGTTCCTTTTTCATAAAAATTCCTAAAACTCTTTTCTTTTCAGCCTATGCCCTGTCCGTTTTCTTTATTCCATTTTTATAAATCCAGATGTTTTCCCATTCCGCCTTTTTTTGCTGCCGCATATGCCATAATTGCAGCAATGGTTTTTCCATCCTGAATTTTCCCTTCATAGATCATATCGCACAACTCTTCCAGTGTGTAAATTTCCACATCAATGGATTCCGCTTCATCCAGATGCCGGGTTCCCACTTCCAGATCGGTAGCTACAAAAATATCAACCGCCTCATCACAAAATGCCACCGTCGTACGCAGGGATAATAAATGTTTCACATTCGTGCTGCGGTATCCCGTTTCCTCTTCCATCTCCCGTGCCGCACAATACGCTGTATCTTCCGTCTTACTGTCCCGACAGCCGGCCGGAATTTCAAGTGTTTCTCTCTCCAGCGCATTGCGGTACTGACGCACCATCACAATTCTTCCATCCTTCATAACCGGAAGAATGGCGGCTGCGCCCATACGATGGGATACAAAATCCCACTCTGCTTTGTTTCCATCCGGAAGTTCCATCGTATCTTTGTAGATATCCAGAATTGCTCCCTTGTATACCAGTTCTCTCTTCAATCGTTTTACATGCTCTACCATATTTCAAACCTCTCTTTCCTGTCCGGACATCATCCCCGGATATTTTTCATCGTTCACAGTTTCTTCAAATTTGTAACATATCCATTTCACACTTTTCCGGTATAGTGAAATCATCAAAAGGAACCAAAACCTTTCGATCATTTTTTTCATAATCTGGCCAGTGCAGCCGTGCTGTACTGGTCCCTCCTTTTTATTCTATATGTCCCGTGAAATCCCAATGTATTTATTTTACAACACATTATGATATAAAAAAGGCTTAATCCCGCTTTCCGCGGTCTTAAGCCTTTTTAAGTTCATTTTCACAATTACTTAGCGTAGTCAACAACACGCGATTCCCTGATCACATTTACCTTGATCTGACCCGGATATTCCAACTCAGTCTCAATCTGTTTTGAAATATCTCTGGCTAAAAGAACCATATCCGCATCGTTGATCTGCTCAGGAACAACTAAGATACGAACCTCTCTACCTGCCTGAACTGCAAAAGATTTTTCTACACCCTTATAGCTATTTGTAATATCCTCAAGCTGCTGTAAGCGGTTTGAGTATGTTTCCAAAGTTTCTTTTCTCGCACCCGGACGCGCAGCGCTGATGGTATCGGCTGCCTGCACCAGACATGCAATCAGACTCTCCGGCTCCACATCACCGTGATGTGCTTCCACTGCATTGATGACAAGAGGTGATTCCTTGTACTTTCTACACAGTTCCACACCCAGCTGGATATGGGAACCTTCCATATCATGATCTACAGCCTTACCAATATCATGTAATAATCCCGCACGCTTCGCCATACGGACATCCTCACCGATTTCTGCGGCAAGCAAACCTGTCAGCTGTGCGACCTCAATCGAATGCTTCAATGCATTCTGTCCATAACTGGTACGATACTTCATCTTGCCCAAAAGCCGGACAAGCTCCGGATGAATGCCGTGGATGCCGACTTCTAGTACAGCAGCCTCGCCTTCTTCACGAATCATTGTCTCTACTTCTTTTTGCGCTTTTTCAACCATTTCCTCGATACGTGCCGGATGAATTCGTCCATCCACGATCAACTTTTCAAGTGCAATTCTCGCAACTTCTCTTCGAATCGGATCAAAGCTGGAAAGGATAACTGCTTCCGGCGTATCATCAATGATCAGATCTACTCCTGTCATCGTTTCAAGTGTACGAATATTTCGTCCTTCTCTACCGATGATACGGCCTTTCATCTCATCATTCGGAAGCTGTACAACAGAGATTGTGGTTTCAGCAACGTGATCCGCAGCACATTTCTGAATTGCAGTAACTACATAGTCCTTTGCCTTCTTGTTGACTTCTTCCTTCGCCTGCGCTTCCATTTCCTTGATCATCTTCGCAGTGTCAATCTTCACATCTTCTTCCACGGTCTTTAAGAGGTATTCTTTTGCCTGTTCAGAGGTTAATCCTGAAATTCTTTCCAGTTCCTGTACGCGCTGTTCGTTGAGCTTTGCTATCTCAACTTTCTGCTTCTTTAAATCTTCTTCTTTGGCACGGAAACTTGCCTCACGCTTTTCAATCGATTCGAGTTTCTTGTCCAGATTTTCTTCCTTCTGCACAATACGACGCTCGTTACGCTGAATTTCATTTCTACGCTCTTTGATCTCCTTGTCAATCTCATTCTTGGAACGAATGGTTTCTTCTTTGATCTCAAGCATAGCTTCGCGCTTCTTGTCCTCGGCATTTTTCACAGCCTCGTCGATGATGCCTCTGGCCTGCTCTTCTGCATTTCCAATCTTGGTATTTGCTACCTTCTTGTGATATTCAGTCGAGATAAACCATACAGCAACCGCAGTAATTATAAGTGTGATAACAACAGCAATAATTACTTGTGGCACAGGAGCACCTCCTTTATTAAGTTTTCATTGTACATATAACAAAAAGAAATATTAGTCTTCCATGTCATACTTCTACAACATTATAATTTTATCCTTTTTGCTTAAATATGTCAAGCAATACGTGCTTTCATTGTTTACTTTTCATAGCACGCAGCACATCATTGCTCCGAAAGCCCCTGCGCATCAGATACTGGTAAACACGTGTAAATTCTTTTGGGTCGGAATTTTGTGCGTCAAACTTTTTCTTTTCCAGCAGCCGGATAATCTGCTCCTGTTCGTCCCCCTCATAACATTCCTCAAGGGCACGGTCGACCAATTCTCCGGGAACTCCCTTTCCATACAGTTTTACTTTCAGCTGATAGCGGCTCATACGATCCTGACGATAATTGATATAGGTACATGCATAGCGGTAATCATCGACATAATGAAAAGATTTCACATATTCAAGTGCAAGATCAATACACGCCTGCGGATATCCGCCCTGTTTCAGTTTCTCCCGCAGCTGCTGCTCTGTACGGTCCATCTGTTCCAGCAGATGCATGGTTCTTCTTTTTGCACGCTTTCCCACCACTTCATAAATCAGCTGATGTTCCTCTTCATCCGAAAGTGTGCTTCCTTCCCGCATTCGAAACTGTTTTGCCTCTCCCCGGTAAAGAACAAGCTCCGTTCCATTATCCAGATGGAAACGAAGCCTGCCCTTTCCCAGAGTCGTACACTCTGTCACTGTAACCATATCTTATTCATTCTTGCTTTCCGCATCTGCAGATACCGGAGTCTCTTCTTCGCCTTCCGGGGTCTCATCCTCCTGTGCAAAATAATGTTCACGCACCATTTCCTCGATCATCTTACAGAATTCCGGATTTTCACGCAGATACGTTTTTGCATTTTCACGTCCCTGTCCGATCTTGTCTCCTTCATAAGCATACCATGCACCGGATTTGCTGATAATTCCGACATTTGCTGCCAGATCCAGAATATCTCCCTCTTTGGAAATGCCCTTTCCAAACATGATATCAAACTCTGCTTCACGGAATGGCGGTGCTACTTTATTTTTTACGACTTTGACACGGGTATGGTTACCAATGACTTCTCCTGCCTGCTTCAGCTGTTCTACACGGCGCACGTCCAGACGGACAGAAGAATAAAACTTAAGTGCACGGCCACCGGTCGTCGTCTCCGGATTTCCAAACATAACACCAACTTTTTCACGGAGCTGGTTGATAAAGATTACAATACAGTTTGACTTG
>ERZ773217.2889-NODE-2889-length-10530-cov-3.123150_pt1 | contig 10530 bp, 6 predicted proteins | sample MGYA00580995_ERZ773217 | MGnify/ENA primary metagenome ERZ773217 (study PRJEB29015, sample SAMEA2737772) | human gut metagenome | biome: human gut; feature: human-associated habitat; material: faeces | place: China | collected 2012 ...
GTTCACACGCACGGGGGCAATGCGCTGGATCGGCGTTGCCGAAGTGGAATCCAATACCACGGAACCATCGCCGCCGAGCGTCACGATCGCCTGTTCGAAACCGAATCCACGCATTGCTTCCAGCGCATGATTCCAATCGAAACCGTCCCAATCGTCGTTTTCCGGCTCGTCAATGCCGAGCAGCTGCACCATCTCATGCTCGTTGACGAGCAGAATATCGGATGCTTCCACCAGTTCGGCCGGCAGCGACGGGGTGAACGGCGAATCGTTGAGCAGCACTTTCACGCCCGCTTCATGGCACATGCGCGCGGCGGCCGTCACCGTTTCGATCGGGCTTTCCAAGCACAGGCCAAGTACGGAAGACCGTGCCAGCGCATCGCGCACGGATTCCACATAATCCACGGTGACCTGCGCGTTGGATCCCGGCGAGTACACGATGGTGTTTTCGCCGGCTGCGTCCACGGTAATCACGGTTGTGCCGGATGGTCCGAGCACGCGGCGAACATGCGTGGTGTTCACGCCTGCCTCGCCCAGAGCGCCAAGCAGGAAGTCGGCGTTGGAATCGGAGCCGACCGCGCCGAACATCTGCACGGTTGCGCCGATGCGCGCTGCGGCGGCCGCCTGGTTGCCGGATTTTCCGCCCGGCAGCAGCTGCAGCGGACCGCCGGTGATGGTCTCCCCCGGCCCTGGCAGACGCTGTGCGGTGACGGTGTAGTCCGCGTTCATCGAGCCGATTACGGACACTGTGCCGTGGATACGGTCCAATGCGGAGAGAACTTCAGTCGCGCTCATCTTTACCTTCCTTACATCAAAAGAAGATTTATGAAAATGGAGATTTGCGAAATAGTGTTGTTCAGTAATCGCAATTATCGCAAATCCCCATTTTTATTATATTGAGGATGTGATGTGCGATTACTTTGCCGATTCCTCGGTTTCCAGCGCATGGTTGCCTTCGTAGATCTTCTTCTTGAAGACAAAGAACACGATCAGGCCAAGCAGCGCGGTACCGGCGGCAATCAGCAACAGGTTGGCATAGTTGGCGGTAGTGCCGGTTGCGCCGGTGATGGAGCCGCCTGCGAGGGCGTTGGATCCGAGCAGGCTGCCGATGATGGCGATGCCGATGGACGGGGAAACGTTCATGGCCAGATCGTTCATGCCGACGCCACGGCCGGATTCGTCCTTTTCAATGGTGCCCAGCACGGTGGAGACCACCGGGGAGTACATGAGGCCGCAGCCTGCGTAGAACACACATGCGCACAGGGTCAGCACCACGAAACCGGAGTTCACGCAGAATGCCGCACCGGTCCAGCCGAGGAACATGAGGGTGCCTGCGGTCACGATGCCGGCCTTGATTCCGATCTTGCGGATGATCATGCCGGAGCAGGTGCCCACCACGGCGGCGACCACGAAGGCCCACACAATGTGCAGGGAGACCTGGGTGGTGGTCATGCCGTAGATGTTGGTGCCGATGGCGTTGAAGATCGGGCTCAGTGCGTAGTTCACGAAGTAGAACACGAGGATCAGGCAGATGGCGCGCAGCCAGCGGGTGTTCTTGAAGAACGCCGGGGTGATGAACGGGTTGGAGGCCTTGTTGATGTAGAAGGCGAATGCCACGAACAGCAGCAGGGAGACCACGAGCATCCACCATGCCATGTACGAGAAGAACAGGGTGAGGAATGCGGTGGCGAAGCCGAAGATCACGAAGCCGAATGCATCGACCTTCTGGCCGTTGCCGCTCTTGGACGGCAGGGTCTTGAGCAGGATCGGCAGGAACAGGATGGTGACGGACGGGATCAGGAACAGGAACTGCCATGCGATGGAGCTGAGTATGCCGGCTGCGAACACGCCGATGGATGCGGAAAGCTGGTATGCGGCGGTGAACAGACCGAAGAAGATGACCTTCAAATCGTTACGCAGGTACTTGGTGGCCACCACCAGGAAGGCGGAACCTGCCACCTGTTCGCCTGCGGTCTGCAGCACGCGTGCGATGATCACGGTCCACAGGTTTGCGGCAAAGAAGTAGTTTGCCACGAAACCGAAGATGGAGCCGACGAACAGCGTCACGAGACCGACGGTCACAAGCTTACGCAGGGAGACGAAATCGCCCAGGGAACCGTAGATGAAGCACACGATGCCGAGCACGATGCTCGGAAATGCGGTGATCAGGGACGCCTGGTTCGGCGCGCCGACGTCGGCGCCGACCTGCTGGAACACCACGACATTCGCGCCCGCGGTCTTTGCTTCAATCGCGGCTGAGAGTCCGGCGAATCCTGAGCCTATAACGACCACATCAAAGGTTTCATCCCATTTGGCGGGCATCTTTGCTGCCGGGTGGGCAAAAGCGGCAGGGGCCGCGGCGGCGAGACCCGCGGTAATAGAGGCTCCAAGCAGATTCCGGCGGTTGATACTAACGGTCATGATTCTCTCCTTAGTGAATAGAGGAACTGTTTTTCGAGTTCCTTGCTCTATGGAGAAAATCTAGTTTCGCGGCGTCTGAAAATCCTTAAACAAAAGTTTTAGATGCGTGAAAATCAGGACTTTATCCCTGCCGCATCCAGCCCCGCGATCCGCCCGAAAACCAATCCATCCGGAATTCCGCAGCCTCCCAGACGGTTAACGCCATGAACCCCGCCCGTGACTTCGCCCGCGGCCCAGAGTCCCGGGATAGGCTTTCCCAACGCTGTAAGGACGCGGGCCTGAGGTGAAATCCTCACGCCCCCAAGCGTGTAAAGCGTTGACATGCCGGTGTAGCACCCCCAGAACGGAGGCTTCAGAATCGGGGATTTCAGCGCGGAAGCCGCTTTTCCGAGGGGATCCTGACGTGTTTTGACGGAGCGGTTGTACTGCTCCACGGTCCGTGCGAGATTTCCCTTCGGGAGTCCCATGAGCGAGGCGAGTTCCGGAACCGTGTCCGCGCACCAGGCGTCCCCCGTCTCAATCGCGAGCGTCGCCTCTTTCTGCATGAGGATGCTGAGATTCCGGAATGCCCGATCGTCGATCACGGTGTACGCGTACCGCTCAGGAAGCTTAAGCACGGCGTCTGTCAGCTGATTCCGATGCGCGTCCTCCCGGATAAAACGCCTCCCCTGATGATTCACCAGAATAAATTGATCCACGATCATGTGGAAACGGGCGTGGTGCGTCCTTCCCTCGGGGGCTCCGGGGTTGCAGAGAATCCGATCCATGTCGGTGAGGGAGGAACCGATTTTTTCCGCTTCGAGAATCATTTCTCCGGTAGATCCCGGCGCGGCATTCGTGGTGAACCCATCGTATTTAGGCGCAAAGCGGTGAATCATTTCCCGGTTGGCGCCGAAGCCGCCGCTCGAGAGAATCACGCCCTTTTTCGCGTTCAGATTTCTGAGAGTGCCTCGGTCGTTCACCCTGACCCCGGTTACTCGGCCGTCAGACTGAAGAAGTGCCACCGCGGCGGTCCCCGTCCTGATTTCCGCGCCAAGAGCGGACGCCCGGTTACTGAGCGTCCGGATATAGCCTTCGCCGTTTGGCATCAGGGGTTTATGGGCCCTCGGCCACTCAGCGCCATAAGCCTCGGTGACAGAAGGCATGAATTTCATCCCCTGGGACTCAAGCCACCTGAGCATCGGGGTCGCGCCGAACACCAGAGTCCGGGCAAGCGCCGGGTCCGAGTGGCCTCCGCCGCTCTGAAGAACCTGATTGAGAAAAAAGGGCTCTGAATCCCGGATCCCCAGCGCGTTCTGACGGCCCGGGTCGACGCAGGAATAAAAGCCGCCTGAGATCCTTGTGCTCCCGCCGATATGCTCCTCTTTTTCGAGAACCAGAACGCGGAGACCGTTTTCGGCCGCGCTCACCGCGGCGGAAAGCCCTGCGCCCCCTGCCCCAATCACGATGAGGTCGGGATCCTGAGAATCAGCGGTTTCGGAACGGCGGCACGCGGAGAGCACCGCCGCGGCGCCGGCCGCCATGATGAATTTTCTCCGTGAAGAGGCGATTTCCATCATTCATCCTCACTCAGTCCGCCGGTGATCGGGAAAATTTCAGGTTTCCCGGCTTCATCCGCTTTTTTAAGGAGTTCAGCGATTTCCACCGCGCTCTTCACCTCAAGCTTATTGGTCGCGTTCCAGCGATGAATCTTCACGGTCTGTTCGGTGACACCGAGTTTCTCGGCGATCTCTTTGTTATGAAGCCCAGATGCGGCCTCGCGGCAGATTTCGAGTTCCTTCGGCGTGAGTGTCCGAAGCTTATCAGCCGCGGCTTTCGCTTCAATCCTCTTTCTGCAGACGGCTTCATGCCACGCGACAAGCCGCTTCACGGACTCGGTGAGTGTCTCCGAACGCATCGGTTTCTGCACAAAGTCAGCTCCCCCGCGTTTCAGCGCGGCAACTGCCATATCCAGATCACCGTGGCCTGTGAGAAAGAGGATCGGGATCGTGCGCCCTTGCCGGATCAGTTCCTTCTGAAGCTCTATTCCGCTCAGCCCCGGCATCCGGATATCGAGAACAAGGCACCCGCAGCGCTCCTTGTCATCCGACTCGAGAAACCGCTCGGCGCTCTCGTACTCCTTCACGTCCCAGCCGGAGAGCCTCAGCACAAACGCTTCAGACTGCCGGACCCTCTCATCATCGTCCACAATTCTGACGAGAGGATTCAGTTTCGGGTTCAGATTTTCCATTGTCATGCCTCGCTCCCTCTTGCGGCCGGGTGGATGGTGGGAAGGGTGACGGTCACCGTGAGTCCCCTCTTTTCTCTCCGGAATCCGATATGGCCGCCGTGGCGCTCGATAATCGACCGGGCAAGACTGAGGCCGAGACCCAGCCCATCCGGTTTGAGACTCGTCACCGGGCGGCTGAGTGACTGAAGTTTTTCCTCGGACACGCCAACCCCGTTATCCGTGACTTCAACACTGGCCGTGTCGTTCCCAAGATCGAGGACCCGGATCGTGATCCGTTTGTCCGTCTCATCCCGCATCGCGGCGGCTGAGTTTTTGAGGAGATTCACGAGGACGAGCTCGAGTTCCATCGGATCCCCGAGCACCGTGATGTCCGGATTTACGCTCGGCTCGATATGGATCCCCTCCGCAGCTGAGGTGCGGCTGAAAAGCCTGACAGCCTCATTCACCAGTTTCTCAATCGTCACCGGAACCGGCCGCGGGCGATCCTGTTTCGCGTAGCGGCGAACCTTTTCCACGATATCAGAGGCCCGGACCGCCTCTTCCTCTATCACCCGGGTGGTTTCCGTCACGGTCGGATCATCGCCTTTGATCCTCGAGAGGTAGAGCCGCAGACCGCCCGCGAAATTCATGAGAGAGGTCAGAGGCTGCCGGAGTTCGTGCGCGATGAGCAGCGACATCTGGCTCACGGTCCCGGCCCTTTCAAGCTGTGAGAGCGTCTGGCTCTTCATCTGATTCTCTTTTTCGAGTCTTTCTTTTTCCGCCATCGACTCCCGGAGTTCCCGCGTCCGGATATCCACCAGCCGGTTCACACGCACTGTGTGAGCTGCCCAGAGGAGAATCAGCGCGGCGAGAACATAAACCGCGTACCGGTACTTTTCCCAGAACGCTTCCCAGTTCATTTCCTTCAGGTAAGCGTATTGGCCGGATTTCAGCACTTTATAGAGATTCGTGACCGCGGCTGAGTCATTCGCGATCGCCCAGACAGTCCCGTCATAGGCCGGTTTTTCGGCGAGCAGCGTGAGCGCGGTCGCCTTCACAAGTGCGGGATCGGTATAGGGGAGCGCCGCGAATGCGACCCCCGGGTACAGCGGAGCGGAACGGCGGCAGGCGGATTTTTTGTCTGTCTGCTCGCGGATCACCCGGAGTGCGTCCGGCTTAAAGGCGTGAAGCGTGAGCTGTTTCTCGAGATCACAGGCCTTCAGGATGCCGACATCGGCGTCGCCTGAAAGCACCGCGTCAACCACATTCGGATAGTCATAGTGGGTAAAAAGCTCCCGCCCCCAGAATTTATCCGGATCAAACCCCGCTTTCGCGACTTCCCCCTGGAAAACCACCCAGGAAGAGAAATCGTTCGGATCCTGACTGACGACAGTTTTCCCCTTCAGGTCTCCGATCGACTGGAGATCAGACCGATCGGATCGGACAAAAACCACGGCGCTCGTGCTGCGACCGGGGTTCATCCCCGAAACGCTTCTCGCCGCGACATTCGTCGCCCCGGATTCGAGCGCCTGGTAGGAGAAGAACCCGCTGTCCGACATGAAAAAATCAATCTGATGATTTTTGATCGCGTCAGTCAGCCCTTCCATCGACAGGACTTCGGTCCGGAAAGTCCTGCCGGGATTTTTGTCTCTCAGTGTCCTCAGTGTCGGCCCCATCGTATTCACAAAGAAATCAGGGTCGAGCGACTCCTGTATTCCGATCGTGACGGGGCGCTCTGACGCGCTGGCGGGATAGGGACCGAAAGCGATCAGAGCCGCGAAAAGACTGATGACGGATAGAGAGGCTCTGAGCACGGTGAAAAAACACCTCGGGCGGGTGTCCGTTGAATGAATAAGTGATACGTACTCTGACATTCTCGTTTCAGAGCGCGGATAAATCAAATAAATTCAATACCACACAATCTTCACAGCCGTCCATGGACGCCCGTACGCGGCAGTCGGATTTCCGCCACAATGTTTAATCTAAGTTCAACTACTTACGTACTCGGATCCGTATCCTTAACTCTGTTCCGGGAAGCAACAGCGGCTTGATAGGTGCGCCGCTCCCGGAGCTAGGTGTTTTTATATTTACCGCTGCCAGATCCGGACTCTCTCCACCGGATGAGCAGCGGGCTTTTCTCTCCTTTGGTTGCTCTCCGACGGACCCGCGAGCTCTCTCTCCTGCGCGGGTCCGTTTATTTTTGCCTGGAAACCGACCTCCACGCCTCTTCTCTCCCTTACTTGATTTACTTATACAGAAATCAAGATTTCGGAGAAAAACGGTATTTTCCGAGGAAAACGAAGACTTTTCCCTGTCTGTTTGGCATCCACAGGAAAATCGGTCGGGGGCCGGCGTGCCGCCTTGGCCCCCTGGCGGACAGTACGAATAAAAAATACCCTGCCGTGGTTTGGCAATTGATAGCAAATCAGTATAATTTGCTGGCCCACAGCGTTTGTGCGTTTTCGCGCTGTGGGCTCCTTGCACCGCCCACCCCCGAGTCCTGAACACCTTGCGGGGCTGGGCGGTGTTTCTCTATCTGGCAGTAAGAAACAAAGACTCTTTGGCTTCACCGCAGGGTGCTCATTCCGTAAGAAGATTTCCATAAGTTTCGGCGTTAAGATTCCGCGGTCTTTAACAGCCAGCCATCCGCTTTCCGACTCCAGCGACTCCGGAAAAAGAACGTCATTTCCCTGTCGTTTGATTTTCTTATACGGAAATCAAGTTTGAGACCGTAAAAGGTATTTTCCCGGGATTTTTGACACTTTTTGCTTATTTATTAGGCAATCGTGAGAAAATCAGGCAAGTTTTCTGAGGTCAAATCCGGGAATTCCGGCGCTTTTCTCCGTCTCCCCGGCCCTTTAGCTGCGAGATCCCTCTTGATTCTCACATACTGAAATCAAGAAGCGTCTTCAAACCGGTTTTTTCCGGCAAATTTTGAGACTGCCGGGACCGGTTTTTGAGCTGAAAGAGTCTGTTTCGGGCATTCATGTTCCTGTTTTCCCCCGTTTCGATGAATTTTTCATCTTGATTTCGATATACCCAAATCAAGTGGAATCTGAAGCCATAAAAAAATCATCTTGAAATTGATATATTGAAATCAAGTTTCCCTGCGGACAGCCCTTCCAAAGAGAAAGAATATGGCATTACGGCTGATCAAAAAGACCGTTATGGGAATCACCGGGAACTCGCCAGAATCCCGGGTTTCTGGCGATCTATAGCGCTGTTTACCATTGATAGCAGTATGATGTTTTCATAACTCAAACTGAAGTGGGCCCGGAACTGTGGTTCCTGATCCCCGCTTATCTCGCTATGAAGAAAATCGCATTGGCTCTCTGCTGCGCTGCCACGGCCCTTATGAGCCAGGGTGTGTCGGCCCACGGAATGACTCAGAACGACCTGATGAATCTGACAGAAGCGTATGCCTATGTCTATCAGCGGCAGCAGGTGCTCGCGGCGGCGGAGAAGCAATTCAGGAACGACGTTGGGGTGCTGGGCGTGGTTGATACCTCGCGTCTCACATGGAATCTGCTCTATCCGGACGCGGAAAACGCGCTGATCACGCATCTCGGACACTTCGGTCTCAGCCGGGCTGATATCGCGAAGCTCACCGCGGAAACGCTCGGAGCCTCGGATAAGAATCTCCGATTCCGGGACGCGAATCAGGCCAAAGCCGTGGTACTGCACTACAGCCTGGTGTCCAAGAGTCCAACCGAGAAGGAAAACCGGGTCCGCCGGACACTATCGGATGCCGCCTTCTCGGACTACCCGGAAGAAGAGTTCGCGTTCCATCGGACAGCGCACGAAATCAAATATCCGCTTCGGAATACCGCGGGGGAGAAAAAATTCCGAATCCTGATCCCGGATTCCTGGGAAGAAACGCCGATGAGTTTTCCGGGGCATCTTGGCTACTGGACGAAGAATGATGAGGACGTCGTCGTCTCGATCGGCGCGAGGCGGCCTGTCGACGATGACTACAACCCTGCCGATTTCATTTACCGGAACCTGAAGGCAATCGAATCGACGCCGGAAATCTGGAAGCGGTTCGGACCGCTTGAAAGCGAGCTCGTTAAGAAGGGCTCTTCGAAGGTCGTCATTTTCGACCGGACACCGGTGATCCTTCTCGAGTGGGACGGAAAATTCTCGAGAGACAATACGCCTTTCTACACGCACACCACTTCAGCGATCTATCAGGATGGATCGCAGTACGTGGATGTGGAATTTTATGTGGCGTCACGCGATCCCGAGGCAGCGAAGCGGGCGGGTAACAAGTACCAGATGCTGAGAGACCAGATCCTCAGTTCTATCCGGTTAGTTTCCGCAGACAAATAATCTCCGAAGCCCGCTGATTCCGCGGGCTTTTCCTTTATCCGTGGGGCAGAAGCGGGCAACTTTTCTTATCCCCCTATCTGATCCTGATTTTCTAATATCGGAGTCCAGTCTCCCAATGGCCTTTACTGATTGAGGTGACATTACGGTTTTTGAAAATCTCGTTACAGAAGAGGATCAAGAGACTCCGAGGCTGAACGTCGGCCGCCTTTCAAGTGGATCAATCAAGGAGGCAGGGATGTTCATTTAGTAACTAATCCGGTACTATCTGCAGTAACTGATTTTTCTCTCTGCCTCCTTCACCATGAAGAAACTCATTATCACTATTGCCGGCGCTGCCACCTGCCTCTTCAGCCAAAGCTCTTTGGCGCACGGGTTTACACAGACTGATCTTCAGAACCTTGTTGAGGCTTACGCATTTGTGTACCAGCAGAAACAGCTGATCGAAAACGCCCGGAAACAGTTTCCGAATGACAAACATTTAATGATAGAAGTCAGTGCCAGCGAGGCGGTTTGGAATACTGACTATCCGAATTCGGAAGAGGCCTTGCTCAGTCACATTGACGAGTTTGGCCTGACCAGAGAAAAATTAACCGGAAAGCTGGAAGCCAAACTCCGAAAGTTCAACTCGAACCGCAGATTCCATAATAAAAATGAAGCACTAAAATTAGTACATCAGTTCACCGGGGTTACGGACCACCCGACTCAGGATGAAAAGCGGATTTTCGCAACGGTCAGTGATGTGACTTTCTCTGAATATCCGGCAGAAGAACTTTTCGTTCACAAAAAGACATACTCAGAGTCTTTGCCTCGAGAACCGAACAAATCGCCTCGGAAGTTTCAGATTTCTCTCCCGGAATCCTGGGAAAAGAAACCACTGGATCATCCTTTTTCCCTCGGTTATTGGACTAAGTCCGATGAACACGCGTTAATTACCGTTTTAGTCTTGCGGGAAAGACAGACCGATGATCTTCCGTTTTTTAGGGAATACCGCTATTTGATGAAACGCATCAAGGAAGATAGTGCGGCGATCTGGAAAGAGTACGGTCCTCTGGAGGATGAATCCATTGCTAAAGGCCGGATTGATGCTGACTTTGTGGGCGACAGCGCAACCGGAACAGCGCTTCTGCTCGACTGGAAAGGAAGCGACAAAATAGAAAAGAACCACCCATTTTTCTATCATTCATACGTCGCGGAATACTTTGATTTTGACGAAAACATCCGGGTTGAGTTCACGATTGCGTCACCGGATGCCGAAACAACTGAAAAGACAGCGGAAAAATATCGAAGGTTAAGAAATCACATCTTTAATTCCGTTAAAGTAATCTTCAACTGATCCTGTATTTCCATGCCCGCCTTGCGCGGGCATTTTCATATCCAGAAAACAGAAACAGACCTGTTTTTGGGATTTTTTGTGTCACCCAAGTGTCGTTTTTTTGACGTGTGACCGGGCTACCTAGGCAGAGGTCTAATCCAAACTTACTACGTCGAGAGACATAGAGAGCCGCAAAGAAAAACGCGGCGAGGGTGAGGAAAATTTTGTGGGTGACTCTGAGATAATTGCTCTTGGAGGAGCC
>ERZ773217.2906-NODE-2906-length-10469-cov-3.026695_pt1 | contig 10469 bp, 10 predicted proteins | sample MGYA00580995_ERZ773217 | MGnify/ENA primary metagenome ERZ773217 (study PRJEB29015, sample SAMEA2737772) | human gut metagenome | biome: human gut; feature: human-associated habitat; material: faeces | place: China | collected 2012 ...
TGATGGACGGCCGGGACATCGGCACGGTGGTGTTCCCCGACGCCGAGCTGAAACTGTTTATGACGGCCGACACCGCCGTGCGCGCCTGCCGCCGCTACAAGGAGCTGACGGGCAAGGGCATGTCGGTGACGATGGAGGAGGTCGAACGCAACATCCGCGAGCGCGACAAGGCCGACATGAGCCGCGCCGTATCGCCGCTGCGCCAGGCCGACGACGCCATCGTGCTCGACAACAGCCACATGAGTGTCGACGAACAGATGGCGTGGTTTATGAACGAATTCCAATTAAAAATGAAAAATTAAGAATTAAAAATCCGACGGCACAGGTCTCGGCCTGCAAGCCGGAATCGGTTCACAACTAATTTTTAATTTTTCATTCTCAATTTTTAACTACGCAGTTATGCGTGTTGAGATCGACGATAAATCGGGCTTCTGCTTCGGCGTTGTCCGCGCAATCACGGAGGCCGAACGCGCCCTCGCGGAGGGCGGCACGGTCTACTCGCTGGGCGACATCGTCCACAACCGCATCGAAGTCCAGCGCCTCGAACAACTGGGGCTGCGGACCGTGACCCACGCCGACATGCCGCACCTGGCGGGCTGCCGCCTCTTCATCCGCGCCCACGGAGAACCTCCTACGACCTACGCCGCCGCCCGGGAAATGAACATCGGGATCATCGACGCCACCTGCCCGGTGGTCGCACGGCTGCAACGCCGCGTGAAGGAGGCCCACGAACGGATGCGCCCCACAGGCGGGCAGGTGGTGATCCTCGGCAAACGGGGCCACGCCGAAGTGGTGGGCCTCACGGGGCAGGTCGCGGACCCGACGATCGTGATCGAACGGGAGGAGGACCTGGAGCTGATCGACTTCTCGCGTCCGGTCTATTTCCTTTCGCAGACCACGCAAAGCATCTCCCTGTTCCAGCACCTGTGCGACCGGATGCGCAGCCGGGCCACCGACCCTGCGCAGGTCTTCGCCCACGACACGATCTGCCGCCAGGTATCCAATCGCGAAAGTCACCTCGAGGAGTTCGCAGGGCGATTCGACGTAATTATCTTCGTCTGCGGCCGCAAGTCGAGCAACGGCAGGGTCCTTTTCGAAGTGTGTCGCCGGGCCAATCCCCGCAGCTATAACGTCGAAGAGGCTTCGGAGCTGCGTCCCGAATGGTTCGAAGGAGCCGAATCCGTCGGTATCTGCGGTGCTACGTCCACCCCCAAGTGGCTGATGCAGGAGGTGGCCGATGCGGTCGCCGGGCAGAAGCCGTGAAACAAAAAATCCGAAATACGGACGCAAAGCGCCGGCACGTGCCTCCGTATCGGAAACAGACAAGAAATTCAACCTTATAAAAACGATAACGACCATGAAGTACCTGATCCGTTCCGTAAAATATTTTATCGCGCTCTGCGTTCTATATCTGATTATCATGGCGCTGATGCTGCTCACGAATACCTCGGTGCTGACCCCTTCGGAAACCTTCTCGGCTCTCGTCCGCTCCACACGCGGGCAGGTGCTGATCGTCGCGGTGGTGCTCCTCTCGGCCCTGTACCCCAAGTTCGGCTTCATCCGCCGGCAGGAGATCGGCAGCCTGCGCAAGAACCGCGAACAGATCCTCAATGCCTTCGTTTCGGAGGGCTTCAAGCCGGTCCGGGAATCCGAACACGAAATGGTGTTCCGGGCAGACTCCCTCTTCAAGCGGCTCACGCTCCTTTTCGAAGATGAAATCCGAGTCACCCAGACCGGGGAATGGATCACGATCGAAGGTATTCGCCGGGGTGTAGCCCGGGTTTATTACCGCCTGCAGTCCTATCTCGAAAGAACACGCAATGAAAATGAATAAGAAACGTCCCATACTTCGCCGCGCGGCGATTCCTGCGGTCCTCGCCCTGCTTTGCACGCTCTTCTGGTTCGGCAAGCCCAACGATTTCGGGCTGGGCCGAAACATGGAGCTACTGGTCAATATGATGCGGGAGCTTTCGCTCTTCTACGTCGATGAAGTCGATCCCGACCAACTAATGCAGGATGCCGCCGAAGGCATGACCCGCAACCTCGACCCCTACACCGAATTTCTGCCCGAAGAGCAGATGTCGAACTTCGACCTGCTCACCACGGGCAAGTACGGAGGCATCGGTTCGATGATCCGCAAGAAAGGCGATTACGTAATTTTCGCACAGCCCTACGAAGGCTCCCCGGCCGACCGGGCCGGCATCCGCATCGGCGACAAGATCCTCTCGATCGAAGGCGAGGACACCAAGGGTTGGGACCCCGCACAGATAAGTTCCGCCCTGAAAGGCACGCCCAACACCACCGTCCGAATCGTCATCGAACGGCTGATCGGCGGCGAGCACGACACTCTCACTCTGACGCGCGAACGGGTAGCCATTCCCAGCGTCCCCTACGCCGGGTTCGTCGCAAAAGGGATCGGATATATCCAGCACAGCGACTTCACCGAAGGATCGTACGAAGAGATGCGCACCGCGATCGAGAAACTCCGCACACAGGATACCCTGCGGGGATTGATCCTCGACTACCGGGGCAACGGAGGCGGCATTCTGCAGGAAGCCGTCAAGATCGTTTCTATGTTCGTTCCCAAAGGTACGGAGGTGGTCCGCACCAAGGGACGGGCCGCTACGCAGGAGAATGTCTTCCGCACCGCGAACGATCCGATCCTGCCCGATCTGCCGTTGGCCGTGCTGATCAACGGCAATTCGGCTTCGGCGGCCGAGATCGTCGCCGGCTCGCTCCAGGATCTCGACCGGGCCGTACTGATCGGACAGAAGAGCTTCGGAAAGGGCCTCGTGCAGACGACCCGTCCGCTGGGATACAATACCCTGCTGAAACTCACGACCGCCAAATACTACATTCCCTCGGGGCGCTGCATCCAGGCTATCGATTACTCCTCGCGCAAGCAGGACGGCACGGTCGGCAAGGTAGCCGATTCGCTCGTACGGGAATTTACGACCCGCGGCGGCCGCAAAGTCTATGACGGCGGCGGCATTTCGCCCGACATAGCCACCGAGCCTCAGTACATCAGCCGTTTCGCCGTTACTCTGCTGGCTATGGGATTCATCGAGGATTTCGTGGACGAATACATGCAGGAACACCACACCGACACGATCGACAACCGCACGTTCTCGATCACCGATGCGGACTACGACGCCTTCGTCAAATTTATGGAAGGCAAGGAAGTCCCCTACGAATCGGAAACCCGCCGGGTGCTCAAGGTCCTGAAGGAAGCGGCCGAAAACGACCTTTACAGCGACCTGGCCCAGGAAATCACAGCGATCGAGGGCGACCTGAAAGACGACACGCAGACCAATCTGCATACCTATCGGAAAGAGATCGCCGAAACGATCAACAACGACATCGTTCTGCGTCACAGCTATCAGGCCGGCGTGATCGAACATAACCTGGGTGACGACACCGAGGTTCTCCGGGCTACCGAAGTGTTGGAAAATCCGACGGAATACCAAGAAATCACGACCATGCAGACGTCCGAAAAGAAATAACCGGCTATGCTCAAACTGGGGCGCAAAATACTCTCGTTCCGCAAGCGGATCGTAGCCATCGTCGTCGGAGTGACGATGGTGACGCTGTCCCTGCTGTTCACCAACGACATGGCCCGCCGCCTGCGGGAGAAGGAACAGCACGAAGTGGCCCTCTGGGTACACGCCATGGAGCGCGTGATGAGCGACTCGAGTAACGACCCCTTCGTCCAAGACATCCTGAGTCAGCGCAACAACATCCCCTTCATCATCACCAATCAGAACCTGAAGGTATTGCACTCGCATCTCATTCCCGAAGAGATCATCAACCATCCCGACCGCCTGCGCAAGAAGATCAACCAGCTCACCGAAGAGAACACCCCGATCACGATCCAATACTACTGGGGCAAAGACCACAAACACATCATATTCTTCGGCCAGTCCCGGCTGCTCAAGACCCTCTACTGGTTCCCCTACATCCAGCTCTCCGTCATTGCGATCTTCATCCTGCTGGGTTTCATCGCTTTCCGCTCGACCAAGCAGGACGAGCAGAACCGCGTATGGATCGGACTGGCCAAAGAAACGGCGCACCAACTGGGCACCCCCACCTCCTCGCTGCTGGGATGGATCGAATACCTGCGCACGCAGCCCGTCGATCAGGGTGCCGTCGAAGAGATGAACAAGGACTTGAGCCACCTGATGAAGATCGTGGACCGCTTCTCGAAAATCGGTTCCGAAACTCCGCTCACCCCCGAGAATATCAACGAAATAGTAAGCGGATCGGTGATGTATTTCCGCACGCGGGCACCCCGCAACGTAGTGATCGACTATAACGGGCTGGCTATCGCGCCGGTCAAAGCCCAGATCAACACCGCGTTGTTCGAATGGGTCGTGGAGAACCTCATCAAAAACTCGCTCGACGCCTTGCAGGGTCACGGCCGGATCGACGTAGAGATCTCCTCCGACGACAAACACGTGATGATCGACATCAAAGATACGGGCAAAGGAATCCCCAAAAGCAACTGGAAACGGATCTTCGAACCGGGCTTCACGACCAAAACCCGGGGATGGGGCCTCGGACTCTCCCTTTCCCGCCGCGTGATCGAAGAGTATCACCAGGGCCGGATCGGCGTCGTTTACTCCGAACTGGGCAAAGGCACCGATATCCGCATTACCCTTAAACGCTACTTCGACTGATGGCCCTGCAACCCGAAATACGCACGGATTCGCTGGCAGGGCAACTGTCCGACAGCCTGCCGACAACCGAAACGGCCCTTCGGGAATCCATCTTCCGGCTGCGGGATTCGCTGGCGACGATTCCCCCCGACACCCTGCAGGCGACACCCCCCGTCACGGCCGAAGAGCTGTTCGGAGCCGGTTCGACACTCGCGATCGAACCGTTTCCGACGCAATCCGTCCGTCCCATATACGAATCGGCCCCTTTCCAAGGGATCGTACTGGCCCTGGTTTTCGCTTATCTGGTCATCATCTACCATAACCTGCGGGAAGTTTATATCCTCTGTCGGAAATTGAGTCTCGACCGGTCGAAGCCGGGACGCATGACCGACACGCAGGGCAGCACCTACACCCGGTTCCTGTGGGCGGCCATCGGAATAGGACTTCCCATGCTGGCTCTACTGACCTTGAGACTGACGGACCGTTGGTTCCCCATCCCCGAGGTCGTCCCCGAAGCCTGGATCCCGGTACTGGGACTGCTCGCTACGGTCGGCCTGGCCGTTCTCCTGCTTTTCCAGGTAGGACTGCTCCGGATCACGGGTTACGTCACCCTCTCCCGACCGATCACAGATCAGCTTGTAGCGCTAAAATTCAACTATTTAGCACTTTCTGTCGTCTTTCTGTGCCCGTTGATCCTACTCTTCCTGCTGGCTTCGCCCGACACCGGGCATATCCTCTCTTTCGGCATCCTCATCCTCGGCGGAGCACTGCTGTTGCTCTACCTGAAAGAGTCGCTCATGCTCTTTCTCTCGAAAAAAATTTCGATTTTGCATTGGTTTTTGTACCTTTGTGCCGTCGAAATTTTTCCCGTGAGCTTCGTGTGGCTCTCGCTGACAAGAATTTGATAACCCGATAAAACCGTTCTGAATTTGAAAGCCCATAGAGTATTGGTTTCACAGCCCCGTCCGGCCGTGGTCGAAAAATCTCCTTTCTACGAATTATCCCAGAAACACAAGGCTGAAATCGAATATATGCCGTTCATCCGCGTAGTAGGGGTATCGCTCAAGGAATTCCGAAGCCAGCGTGTTGAAATACTGGCTCATACGGCCGTCATCTTCACTTCGCGCACGACAGTCGATAGTTTTTTCCACATTTGCGAAGAGGCCCGGATTACGGTTCCCGAAACCATGAAATACATCTGCCAGACGGAAGCCGTAGCGCTCTACCTGCAAAAATACATCGTATATCGCAAACGCAAAATTTCTTTCGCCGACGGCAGTTTCACCAACTTCATCGAGCTGATAATAAAGCACAAGGAAGAAAAATTCATGCTGGCATTGAGCGAACCCCATAAACCCGAACTGCCGGAAACGCTCGCCAAGTTGAAATTACAGTTCTCTCCGGTGATTCTGGCCCGCACAGTCGCCGCCGACCTGAACGATTTGGACATCAAGAAATTCGATCTGCTGGCCCTCTATTCGCCATCGGACGTCAAGGCCATTCTCGAACGCTTCCCCGCCGAGGAGCTGCCCGCAGTCGCCACTTTCGGCGAAGGCACGCTGCGTGCTGCGGTCGATGTCGGCATCAAGGTCAAAGCCATGGCTCCGACCCCTACGGTCCCTTCGATGGCCAAAGCCGTCGATATTTACCTCACGAAACTGGCGAAAGGCGAACAGATCGAAGATGTCGCCGTCACGCACGACGCCGACAAAGAGGAGTTCATCCGAACCCAACAGCATAAGTTAGCCAAGAAAAGCCGTACCCGGCGCACGACTCCGGCGGAGAAGAAATAACGGAACGGCTCCGTGCGACCATCACCGGTTCAAAGTGCGATTCCGAAGGATTCCATCCGGCAAACAAGAAGCGGACGACGCTATTTCCGTCGCGATTTCGCCGACACCGACCGAAAACGGCATTAAAACCGCATACAGTTACCTGTTTCAGCTATGACAGACCGTTCGCTTCCCCGTCAGGAAAGGCTTCGTTCGTTCGGGGCCATCCGCCGCCTGTTCGAAAGCGGGGAGAGCGGATTCGTCTATCCGCTGCGCTACGTCTGGATCGCCAAAGCGGACGAAATTCCTTCGGTCGAAGTACTCTTTTCGGTTCCCAAGAAGTTTCAGAAACGGGCCAACAAGCGCAATCTGCAGCGTCGTCGTATGAAGGAGGCTTACCGGCTCAACAAAGAGATCTTCGACCGGGAGGGAAATCCCGTCGCACTGGATCTCGCCCTGATCTATTCATCCAAAGAGCTCACCCCCTACCGGGTCATAGAACATGCCGTACAGAAAATCATGGAACAAATTATGGCGAGGCTTTAGGCGGGTCTGCACGCTGCCGCTGATCGTGCTGGTAAAGTTCTATCAACGCTGCATATCGCCCTTCACTCCCGCTTCGTGCCGCTACACGCCGACCTGTTCCCAATACGCGCTCGAAGCGCTGCGCAAGTACGGTCCCCTGAAAGGAACGTGGCTTACGCTCAAAAGACTCTCGCGCTGTCATCCCTGGGGCGGCAGCGGATACGACCCCGTACCCTAATAAAGGTCGGCGGACTTTTTCGTATCCGACCCTGCATCCCGAAATCCGAGCGGATCGCAGGGTTCGTTATTCCGGTTATTTCCCGAAACCGGCCGTTCGTCGATAAAATTCCCCTCTTCGTCTATTTCAATTGCACGCACGGAAAGCCGTCGTTAGTTTTGCGTCAAAACCAAAACCATGAAACGACTCCTGCCGATACTGCTTTGCTCCCTTCTTCTGTCGGGGCTACGGAATGCAACCGCACAGGAAGCGTCCAAAACATGGACCTTGCAGGAGTGTCTGGACTACGCTTACCAGAACAACATCCAGGTACGGCAAAGCCGCAACAACCAACTTTCGGGCATCGAGGATACCAAACAGGCGAAAGCCGCCCTCTTTCCGTCGCTGGTGGCATCGACCACGCAAAGTTACACGAACTACCCTTCGTCCGAAGTCACGGACAACAACAGTTATACGGGGACCTACGGCATAACGGCGGGAATGACGATCTTCGAAGGTGGCAAGCTCCGTACGGAAGTCAAGAGGCAGAAAGTCCAGAATCAAATGGATGCTCTCTCGGTCGAGGAATCCGTGAACGACATCCGCATCGCCATCGTACAGGCTTACATGCAGTGCCTTTACGCCGCCGACGCCGTGCGAATCAACCGCAGCACGGCCGAAGCCTCGAAGGCCCAGCGCGACCGGGCCGAAGAGATGCTGCGCACGGGCTCGATCAGCCGCGTGGATTTCGCCCAGCTCCAAAGCCAATATTCGAGCGACGAATACCAGATAGTCGTAGCCGGCTCGACACTGGACAACTATAAACTGCAACTCAAGCAACTGCTTGAATTAGATATTATGGAAGAGATGAATCCGGCCGTGCCGGGGGTTAAAGAAGAGAACGTGCTGAAGGCTTTGCCGCCCAAAAACGAAGTGTATGAAACGGCTCTGAAAGTCATGCCTCAGATCCGTAGGGGAGAGTTGGGCATCGAGGCGGCGAAGCTGGAAGAAAAAAGCGCACGTGCCGGATTCTTCCCTTCCATATCCCTATCCGCCAGCGTGGGAACGGGACATATGTCGAACAACGACTTCGAAAGCGGCAGCCAGATATGGAACCGCTTCAACGAAAACGTAGGGCTCACGCTCAACATCCCGATTTTCTCGAACCGTAAGAACCGCACGGCCGTCAATAAGGCGAAAATCGCCCTCAACGACAGCTATCTGGAGTGGACATCGCTGCAAAAAGAGCTGTTACGGAACGTGGAATCGGCCTACCTGGACGCCGTATCGGCCCAGGCCCAGTATCTCTCGGCCCGCGAAAAGGAGAAATACGCCCGGGAGAGTTACGAGCTGACCAGCGAACAGTTCCGCGTCGGAGTGAAAAACACCGTCGAGCTGATCACGGCCCAAAACGAATATTCGGCAGCACAGCAACAGGTCCTGCAAGCCAAATATCTCACCCTGCTGAGTATCGAACTGCTCAACATCTATCAGGGGCTTCCTGCGAGCGACATTTACTAATCCGCACAAGCGGGTTCCGCCAAGCGGGGCCGCACCGGATAAATCGATAATCGAAGATATGAAAAAACGGAATCTGCTCATAGCGGCGGGCGTAGTAGCCGCAGGCGTCTGCATCTGGCTGATCGCACGCCCCTCGAAAGGGCCGAAAGTCCTGCTCGAAACCGCCCCCATAAGCCATATCACCATCCGCAACTCGGTGACGGCGACCGGAACGGTCGAGCCGGTTACGCAGGTCGAGGTCGGCACGCAGGTATCGGGCATCATCGACAAGCTCTATGCCGACTACAACGACCAGGTGAAAGCCGGACAACTGATCGCCGAAATGGACAAGGTGACCCTACAGGCCGAACTCGAATCGGCTCAGGCACAACTCGCCAGCAGCAAAACCGAATACGAATACCAGACCAAGAACTACGCCCGCACCAAGACCCTGCATGAAAAACAACTGGTGAGCGATGCAGAGTACGACCAGGCTTTTTACCTCTACGAAACGGCCCGCAACGCCTACGAGCAGAGCCAGGCGGCAATGGTCAAGGTAAAGCGCAACCTGGGTTATGCGACCATCACCTCGCCGATCGACGGCGTGGTCATCAGCCGTGCCGTCGAAGAGGGCCAGACGGTGGCTGCCGGATTCGAAACCCCGACGCTCTTCACCATCGCCAACGACTTGACACAGATGCAGGTCGTGGCCGATGTGGACGAAGCCGACATCGGCCAGGTCGCCGACGGCCAGCGGGTACAGTTCTCCGTAGATGCCTATCCGGACGACACGTTCGAGGGGACGGTCCTCCAGGTACGGCTCGAAGCCACGACCGAATCGAACGTGGTCACCTACGAAGTGGTCATCGACGCTCCGAATCCCGACCTGAAACTCAAACCGGGACTTACGGCCAACGTGACGATCTTCACGCTCGAAAAAGACGACGCAACAGCCGTCCCGACCAAAGCCCTGCGCTTCGTTCCCAATGCGGAACTGTTGGGAGAGATCGGATTGACCGCAGTCGAAACGGACAGTCAGGCGGCTCCGGGAAGCAGGGAACTGTGGGTGAAGGAGGGAACGACGCTCCGCCCCCGCCGGGTATATGCAGGCGCTGCCAGCGGCGACATGACCGAAATCACCGAAGGGCTCACGGGCAGCGAGGAGATCGTTACCGGACTGGTAACGGCCAAGCCCCGCGAGGAGACTGCCGCCATCGAGCGCAGCCCCTTCATGCCGGGACCTCCGGGAAGCAACGACAAGAAAAAATAGCGAACGACGATGAAAGAGGTCATCCGATTGGACAACATACGACGGGATTTCGTCGTCGGCGACGAGGTGGTGCACGCACTGCGCGGAATTTCGCTGACGATCACCGAAGGAGAGTTCGTGACGATCATGGGCACCTCGGGATCGGGAAAATCGACGCTGCTGAACACGCTCGGCTGCCTCGACACGCCTACCTCGGGCGAATACTACCTGGACGGAATCGCCGTGCGCTCGATGGACAAGAACGCCCGTGCCACACTGCGCAACCGCAAGATCGGTTTCGTCTTCCAGAACTACAATCTGCTGGCCAAAACTACGGCGCTGGAGAACGTCGAACTGCCGCTCATGTACAACTCGACCTACTCGGCCGCGCAGCGACGGGAACGAGCCGAACAGGCGCTTCGCAACGTCGGTCTGGGCGACCGCATGCTGCATAAGAGCAACCAGATGTCGGGCGGCCAGATGCAACGCGTGGCGATCGCGCGGGCACTGGTCAACGACCCCGCCGTCATCCTCGCGGACGAAGCGACGGG
>ERZ773217.2917-NODE-2917-length-10415-cov-2.631178_pt1 | contig 10415 bp, 9 predicted proteins | sample MGYA00580995_ERZ773217 | MGnify/ENA primary metagenome ERZ773217 (study PRJEB29015, sample SAMEA2737772) | human gut metagenome | biome: human gut; feature: human-associated habitat; material: faeces | place: China | collected 2012 ...
TATCAATTAGGAATTTTTGTGAAGTTTGAGTAGATTTTTTGGGAAAACATCCCAGCGGGTGCGTTCCGTATTCAGGATCTTGCCGCGCAGGGGCAGAATGGCCTGCGTGTTCGGGTTGCGGCCCTGCTTGGCCGAACCGCCTGCGGAGTCACCTTCCACGATGAACAGTTCGGATTCCGCGGGGTCCTTGCTCTGGCAGTCGGCCAGCTTGCCGGGCAGCGCGTTGTCCGAAAGGGCGCCCTTGCGGCGGACAAGCTCCTTGGCGCGGCGGGCCGCATCGCGGGCGCGGGAGGCGTCCACGGCCTTGTCGATGATCAGGCGGATGTCCTTGGGGTTCTCCTCAAAGTAGACCGTGAGCCTGTCATAGACCATGCCGGCCACCATGCCGGCCACTTCGCTGTTGCCGAGCTTGGTCTTGGTCTGGCCTTCGAACTGCGGGGTGGTGAGTTTCACCGACACCACTGCGGTCAGGCCTTCGCGCACGTCGTCGCCGGAGAGGTTCTCATCCTTGTCTTTGAGGATGTTCTTTTCACGTGCGTAACGGTTGACGAGCGAGGTCAGCGCGGCGCGGAAGCCTTCTTCGTGGGTACCGCCTTCGGTGGTGGAGATGGTGTTGGCGAAGGTGTGCACCGCTTCGGAGTATGCGGTGGTCCATTGCATGGCGATTTCCGCGGAAATGCCGATTTTCAGGTCTTCCGCTTCGAAATCGATCACGTCCGGTTCGACGGGGGTTGCCTTGCGGGACTTCACCAAGTAATCGACATAATCCTTGATGCCGTCGTTGTATTGGTAGGTGACCGTCTGATGCTTCGGTTCGGCATTGTCGTCGCTTTCGCCCGCGACTTCGTCTCCGGCCTGATCCGGTTCGCGCAAATCGGTCAGGGACAGTTTCAGCCCCTTGTTGAGGAACGCCATCTGCTGGAAGCGGTTGCGCAGGGTCTCGAAATCGTAGGTGGTGGTTTCGAAGATCGCGCCGTCTGCCCAGAAGGTCACGGAAGTGCCGGTGGACTCGTCTTCGCCCATCGGCTCGCCCTTGGCAAGACGTGCGGTCGGCTTCTGGTCGATGTAGGTCTGGGTCCAGTGGAAGCCCTGTCGGCGCACTTCGATGTCGACGCGGGTCGACAGCGCGTTCACCACGGAGATGCCCACGCCGTGCAGACCGCCGGAAACCGCATAGCCGCCGCCACCGAACTTGCCGCCGGCATGCAGCTTGGTCATCACGGTTTCCACGCCGGAAACGCCTTCGCCCGGCACTTCGTCGACCGGAATGCCTCGGCCGTCATCCACCACGCGCACGCCGCCGTCCGGCAGAATCGTCACTTCGATGTGCGAAGCGTAGCCTGCCAGCGCCTCATCGACGGAGTTGTCGACGATCTCGTACACCAGGTGGTGCAAGCCTCGGGGGCCGGTGGAGCCGATGTACATGCCCGGGCGGATTCGCACCGCCTCAAGGCCTTCCAGAACCCTCAGATCGGAAGCGTCGTAATGCTCCGGAGCCAAGGTGTCATCGAGCTGCGCATCTTCGAGCTGATCGTTCTGGATCTGATCTTCCTGCGTGTTTTCAGCTGATTCGTTCAGCGAATCCGCATCAAGGTCTGCCACAGAGATTCCTTCCTGCATTTTTCCCGCCAATGAGGGTCATTCACGCAGGTGATACCACCTAGAACGCAAATAAAGGCCCCTTCTAGGCGTTTACATACACTGCTTGATATTCTACTCATGGAGGGGGACAGAGCGCCAGAGGCATTTATCCTTGAAATCCAGCCGTTTACCCCTGTTTTTTCGCTTTCGGAAAACAACATTCGACCGTTGCGAACGGCCCGCTTGGAAGCGTCGCAGGGGGAATTCTTCGACGAAGCGCCGTAAACGAACGTCTGATAGCACGTGGTGTCGCGCTAATATCGCGGCCTTCGTGTCATTCGTCCTCGGCTGAATCCCTGTTGTTGTGGGCCGGTGACGCGCACCTCGTTGATGGTCAGCCCCTCGAGCCTACGGCGAATGGTGTCGGTCAGCAGCGGAATCATGTACGTCAAGGTGGTGGTCCATGCGGGGCTGTCGCATCGGATCGTCAGAATGCCGTCGCGCAGGTCGACGGGGTAGGAGTGGCGCGCGTTTTCGACGCCGACCACCTGATCCCAATGATTCTGCATCTGCGCGATTTTCAGATGCGGCGTCCAAGAACCTTGCGTTGCGATCACGTTGAAAATATTGCCGACCGTCTGCGGGTCGCGTCCGGGTTTGCCGAAATTCTCCCACGCCTGCCGCGCACGTTCCTCACGTTCCTTATATCGGCCGGCACGTCGGCTGATACGTTCGAATACTTCGGCGGGCAACTTGCGTTGGTCGAGATGCAATGTTTCGCAGATTGGAGGATTCGGCATCAGCGCTGCTCCTGTCGATTCACCGACTGTTGCGCTGCAGACGATTGCGTTGCAGATTCCCGTCCCGCGACAAGTTGCGCCATCATCGCCGTCAAATCGTCATGCTGTCCATCTTGCGATTGCCTGCGCAACGCGGCCACGTCGATCACATGCGCGTCCGCGTGAAAGCGCCCAGCATCCATGCGCGGAATATCGCTTGCCGCGGCGACGGTGATCAGCACCTGGTCCTGCCGCATCGCAAAATCGAGGATCTGCCCACGACGGGCCTCGTCAAGCTGTGCGAACACATCATCGAGAATCACGATTGGCTTGCTTTCAAAATGTGCGGAAACCGCCTCATATAGCGCCATTTTCAACGCCAAAGCCATGGTCCACATCTCACCGTTGGACGCGAATTCGCGTGCGTTCATATCGTTGAGCAGCAAAGTCAGGTCGTCGCGATGCGGACCGATCAGATTCTGCCCGCGCGCCACTTCGCCGGGGTAGATGCGTTGGAAATGGCGGCTGATCTCCGCGGCCGGATCGTCGAACAGCATCACTTCGTCGAAGGACGGCTCGTAGGCGAGCGCCGCCCGTTCGTCATCTCCCGCCAAAGACGCGTAGATCCGCGCAAAAGGCTCTTCCAAGCGTGAGATCACGTTGTTGCGGTCCCGCGTCAGCTGCATGCCGAGGTCGATGAATTGCCCCGTCCAGATTTCCAGCCCGCTTAAGACCGCCTGCTGGCCGTATTGCGGGTCGAGATTCGTGCCGTCGCCGAGTTGTTTGAGCAGTGCCGTGCGCTGTTTCGCCACGTGCATGAACTGTTGCAGGGTCTGCGCATAGTGGGGGAGCAGCAGAGACGCGGCCTGGTTGATGAAGTTGCGTCGGGTTGCGGGATCCCCTGCTACCAGACGTTGATCTTCGGGGGTAAAGGAGACAGAGGGCGTGCGCCCGATGAGATCCCTCATATATTGAGATTTTCCGCCGTCAATGCGCGCTCGGTTAGCACCCCGTGCCACGATGGTCGCCTCGTAGGTGTGCTGCGTTTCACCGTCTTCCACGTTGGCTCGGATGGTGGCCGACGTGCACCCTTTTTCGATTAGTGGCAGTGATGATGACGCGCGATGGCTGGATCCTGTGGAAAGCACTTCGATGGCTTCCACGATATTGGTTTTGCCGAGTCCGTTGGCACCTTGCAGAATGTTGATTCCCGGTTTGAAATCGAGCACGCAATGTTCCCACGATCGGTAGTGGTCGAGTGCCAGTCGGGAAATATACATGCAAGATCCTTGAGATAGTGCGAATTTCTTACGTAAATAATCGCAATTAATCATGCAAATGGGCTGAACTGGCAATAACAGCCATGTTCAGCCCTATTTTTTGCGATGTATCCGCGTTTTCGTGTAGGTCAGCTTAGTTCAGCTGTTGAAGCGCATCGGCACGAGCAGGTAGCGGTAGTCCATGGATTCTTCGGAATTCGATTCCTGCTGGCCGTTGAATTCCACCGGCTTGACCGCGGTGGTCATCTTCATGCGTACGAACGGCTCGCTGATGGCGCTCAGGCCTTCGATCAGGTAGGCGGGATTGAAGGCCACGGTGATGTCTTCGCCATCCATGTCGATGTCGAGGATCTCCTTGGCTTGGGCTTCATCCACCGAGCCTGCGGTCAGCGTGAGTTCCTGGCTGGTGAAGGCCATGCGGATCGGAGCGTTGCGTTCGGCCACGAGGGACACGCGCTTGATGGCGCTGATGAGATCCTGCTTGTTGATGACCGCATGAATCGGGTATTCGTCAGCGTACAGGCGGTCCACCGCGGGGAATTCGCCGTCGATCAGCTGCGAGGTGGATACGCGTCCGGCGTTCTCAAAGCCCAGCAGCGACGGATTCTCCGGATCGAAATCCACGACGATGTTTTGATGCTCGTCCAAGGAACGGGCCACATCGCGCAACAGTGCGCCGCGCACGAGTGCGGTGGTGTTGATGTCCGGGTTTTCCGGCGTCCAGGTGAAGCTCGAACGCGACAAGCGGAATCGGTCGGTGGAGCTCATGATCACCTTGTTGCCTTGGAACTGCACACGAATGCCGGTCAGTACCGGACGGTTCTCCTCGCGGGAAACGGCGACGGACGCCTGGGCGACGGCCTGTGCGAAGGTTTGGGCGTCCACCTGCCCCAGTTTGGCGGGAACCACCGGCAGATCCGGATATTCGTTATCCGGCATGAGCTGCATGGTGAAGGTGGACTTGCCCGACGTGATGGTCAGTGTGGATCCGTCAGTGGACAGGTAGGTTTTCGCGGCGGGAAGCGACTTGGTGATATCTGCCAGCAGCTTGCCGAGCACCAGAATGGATCCGCTTTCATCAACGCCTGCTTCGATATGGTGGCGTGCGGAAATGGCGTAATTGAAGGCGGAAAGCTGGAGGGTGCCGTCGATGGCCTCCAAGCGAATGCCTGCCAAAATGGGGGATGCAGGACGAGCGTCGATCACGCGAGTGGTCCAGGCTACTGCGTCTGCCAGCGCTTGGGAATTGACTTCAACTTTCATGGCTAGTTTCCTCGTTTCGTTCGGTCCATAAGTCATTCTAGCGAGACTGTCGGCGTTTGACGAAGCGTGGGGAATTCCCCACTTATGACGACGATGATGAATTTCTTATAACAACCTACATTCGTCATAATAAGGCCTGTGGATAATGTGGGTAAGTGCTCAGACCCCACGTTTTGCAGTGATTCGCAACATCTCATTGCTTGTGGATAACTTTTGGACGAAGTGTGGACAAATCATCGGGTTATCCACAGCCTCGTCGCTTTGAAAAAGTTATCCACAAAACCATGTGGATAGTCCACAATTCATCCACCGGCGATTCTGGCGTTTCCAACGGGTTTTCCACCGAGAAATCATTGATTTGTGTATAACCATGTGGATAACTTCAATAAAAATCTTCCACAGGCCGGCGTGTCAGGATGGTCGGTAAAACAGCTGATAAAGAATTTACTGATACTCATACTTGGCTTGTGAAAATCGCCTGAGAAAGGCAGAAAACGCCTAAAATCGTTTTTTTGAGACGCACGAAAACACATGCAAACGCGCAAAGTCGCATAGAAAACGTTATTTTTCGCCGGAACGCTGCTTGAGCTGCAGGGTCAGTTCCGTCACGTAGTTGTAGATCTCCTGCTTTTCCTGCATCTCGTCGCTGATGCGGGTGTATGCATGCATCACCGTGGTGTGGTCCTTGCCGCCAAACACCTGGCCGATGTCGTTCAGGCTCATGCTGGTGAGCTCACGCACCAAATACATGGCGATCTGACGCGCCAGCGCGATCTTCTTCGTACGCGAACGTCCGACAATGTCATCGAACGTAATGTAGAAGTACTTGGCCACCTGGGTGATGATGTCGGTGGGCTTGATCTCCACATCGGTCGAGAAAAAGTCCTGCAACGTCTGTTCCGCCAACGCGCGGGTCACCGGCTGGCCGCTCAGCGAAGCCATGGCGGTCACGCGGTTCAGCGCGCCTTCCAGCTCGCGAATATTCTCGGTGAACCGCTCCGCGATGAGGTTGAGCACATCGTCCTGAACGTTGGTGCCGTGGGCGATCATGCGCAGAATGGCGATGCGCGTCTCCAGATCCGGCGGCTTGACGTCAACGGTCAGGCCGGATTCGAAACGGGAGATCAGACGTTCGTTGAATCCCTGCAGATCCTTCGGAGGCACATCGGATGCGATCACAATGCGCTTGTTCGCCTGATGCAGGGTATTGAATGTATGGAAGAACTGTTCAAGCGTCGCGTCCTTGCCGCTCAGAAATTGAATATCGTCGATGAGCAGCACGTCGACTTCGCGGTAGCGACGGTTGAATTCCTTGATTTGACCGGAATTCTGGTTGGTGTCACCCAACGCTTCGATGAATTCGTTGGTGAATTCCTCACTGGTCACATAACGGACTTTCAGCGTGGGATCCTTGACCAGTGCGTAATTGCCGATGGCGTTCAGCAAGTGGGTTTTACCCAATCCTGATCCGCCGTAAATACAAAGCGGGTTGAAATCGTGACCGGAACCTTCCGCGACGGCCAACGCGACGGTACGTGCGAAACGATTGGAATCGCCAGGAACGAAGGTGTCGAACGTGGCGTTCTTATTCAAATGGGTCTTAGGATCCAGCAGAGGCCTGTTTTGGCCGCGTTGGAAGTTGTTGTGGCGCTCCGGCGGCATAACAACCGGAATCGGCAGCTGCCCCTGCGTGGTTTCCTCCGCATGTGGCGCGGGGGAGAAGTGGGGGTATTCCTCGACGGCAGGTTGGGCCGGTTCCTTCTTTTCCACAATCTTGAATGCGGGGAAAATATCCTGTTCGGCGGCTTCCCGCAAGGCTTCCAGCAGGGGCTGGTTCAATTCGTTCTGCAACGTCTGCTGTGCGGCCGCGCTTGGCACGCATAAGACAATGGTAGGACCCCACATGCCTTCGGGAAAAACGTTTTCCAGCCAGCTTTTATCTCGGATGGACAGCGCCGGATTCTGGTGCAACAACGCCAGCGCGTCGGACCAGACTCCCCGAGCCTGCTCGAGAGGGTCAGTTGTCGTGTCGGCCACGGATTCCCCTTTCTCGACAGACTTTTTCCAAGTGTGCAACTGTTTATTTGTACTCTCTTTTCCCCAAGTTATCCACCGGTAAGCGTGTTGAAAAGACTGAATTGTGAATAACATCATTGTAGTTTGTGGATAACTTTTGTGGGGAGTTTGGCGACATACCAACGTTTCTGTGGATTGTTTTGTGGGGAGAATCCCCATGAAAATGTGAAGGATTTGATATGCGTATTCATCTCTGTTCAGGGGTCAGAGTAACTTGGTAGAGCTTGACTCATGAGGAGCCGTGCCTTGGCATGGCAAAAAACACCGGGAGCATTAATTATGAAGAGGACATTCCAGCCGAACAACCGTCGTCGTCACATGAAGCACGGTTTCCGTCAGCGCATGCGCACCCGCGCAGGCCGCGCTCTGATCAACCGTCGCCGCGCCAAGGGCCGCAAGTCCCTCGCTGCCTGATTTAACGGCATAGAGCGGTGGAACGGCTGAAAAGCCATCGCGATTTCGTCGCGGTGCTCAAACGCCGTCGTAGGGTATCGCGAGAAGACATCGTCGTGCATTATTTGGTGCACGACGATGCCATTATCGACGATTCTGCGGCGATGCGGGGCCGACGTGTCGGTTTGGCCGTTTCCAAGGCTGTCGGCAACGCTGTGACGCGTAATGCCGTCAAGCGTCGTTTCCGCGTGCTTGCACGAAAGTACGAATCTGCCTTACCTGAATCCTGCGATATCGTGTTGCGTGCCAAGCCAAGTGCTGCGCATGCCGATTTTCTATCGTTGGAACAGCAGATCGCAGCATGTTTTGAAGCGGTGAATCGTAAGGCCGTGCGTCGGTAATGAACGCCGGTCGTAACGGAAATTGGATGATTCGTGCCATTCGCTGGTACCAACGTCATATTTCCGCGAATACCGCGCCTTGCTGCAGATATTATCCAAGTTGTTCCAATTACGCGATTCAGGCGATTGAACGATTTGGCCGCCTTAAGGGTGGCCTTCTTGCGTTATTGCGCCTTCTTCGCTGCAATCAGTGGAACCGTGGGGGAATTGACGACGTTCCGCAGCTTTATTCCTTGTTTTACAGATGTTCGTGGTCGAAGGCACACGAGGAACCTCGGCTCACGCCTCTGAACGTAGAAAAACCTATAGGCGATAAGGAGACTGGCCTGTAATGAATCAAAATCAATTCCTCCTCGACAGCGGTTTCTGGGGCTGGCTGTATAAGCTCCTGTATCCCGTCGAGTGGCTCATGACGCAGATCATGGCCGTATTCCATAAGTTCCTGGTGATGCTGGGCATGAACGAGATCGGTTTCTCGTGGGTCATGTCCATCGTATTCCTAGTACTTGTGGTCCAGGCATGCGTTTTTCCGCTGTTCTACAAGTCCATGAAGGGTATGCGCAAGATGCAGGCCCAGATGACCGTCCTGCAGCCAAAGATGCAGCGTATCCAAAACAAATACAAGGGCAAGAACGATCCCGCCAGCAAGGAAGCCATGCAGCGCGAGATGATGAAGCTCTACCAGGACAATGATGCGAACCCGATGGGTGGCTGCACTTCCATGCTCCCTATGTTCGTGCAGGGTCCCGTATTCATGTGCATGTTCTATACGCTGTCAGCCATTCCGTACATCGCACGCGGCAAATTCAGGGACGGACAGGGTCTTGGCGCTTTCGACATCGCCACAGCCAAGCAGTTCACGTCCACCACAGTGTTCGGTGTGAACGTGGCTGATAACTTCACGACCGCCGCCGTGCATGGCAAAGTAGTTATCGCCATCTTCGTTGCATTGATGTGCTTCTGCCTGTGGTTCATGCAGTACAACAGCATGAAGCGTAACATGGCTCAGTCTGCGGCAAACAAGCAGACCGAAATGATGCAGAAGATGATGTTGTGGATGTTCCCGATCATGTACATTTTCTCCGGTATTGCCATGCCGTTCGCAGTGCTCGTGTACTGGCTTACCAACAACATCTGCAACCTGCTGCGTTCCATCTGGCAGATCCGCTTCTTCCCGACTCCGGGATCTCCGGCAGCCGAGGAGAAGGAAAAGCGCGATCACAAGCGCGAGAACGAGCGTCGTGCCAAGGCCGGTCTTCCATCCCTCGAGGAGGAGGAGCTGGAGAAGGCCCGCAAGGCCGCGGAAAATCGCGAAAAGAACGGCTATCAGCGTCAGCAGCCGAGCCGTAAAAAGAAAAAGAAGTGAGTAAAAGTGTGTCCCGTGTTTCACGTGAAACACGGGACACACCGCTTTTATCAGCGTTTATTGTCGACGTGGTAAACAGGAATTAGACTTTACACAATAAGACTTTAGTAATAGAAACCCCGCTCAAAGGAGTACAACCACTATGGCGCAAGATGAGGAAAAGACCATCGATCAGCTCAACGAGGAAGCTGATATCGCTGCCGATTATCTTGAAGGACTGCTCGATATCGTCGATTACGAAGGCGATATCGAAATGGGCGTGCGCAACAATCGCCCTACCGTGCAAATCGTCGCCGATGATGATACGGACATCAAGCATCTCATCGGACGCAACGGCGAAGTCGTTGACGCTCTGCAGCAGCTGACGCGACTGGCCGTGCAGCAGAAGACCGGCGAGCGTTCCCATCTCATTGTGGACGTCGACGGCTATCTGAAGCGCAAGCGCCAGCGTCTGCACGACATCGCGCTGGACGCCATCGACGAGGTGCGCGAGACGGGGGAGCCGGTTGATCTCAAGCCGATGAACTCCTTCGAACGCAAGATCGTGCATGATGTGGTGCGTGAGGAGGGCATGAAGTCCCGTTCCCACGGCGAGGAACCGCGTCGTTACGTCACGGTGTATCTCAAGGCTTCCGCTGCCGAAGATGCTGAAGACGAGGATGAGGCCTGAGTTCGGCTCGTTTCACGTGAAACATGGCGTCACCATTTGGTGGCGCTTTTTTATTGCGATTTTTTGAGTGACTTCATGCTGGCCGTGCGCCGGACATGTGATATTACCGTTAATGGTCGGGAAGTACTTGCTGGAATACCGGCAATGAGGAAGAGCAGGATATAGGATGGTGCCCATGAGTGATGTGACAGACGAACTTGATGATTCGCCGATGCTTGAGGAAGTGCTGGGGGATGCGTTGGGCAAGCTTCGTGTTTTCCATGCGAAACTTGCCGAAGAAGGCGAACCTCGCGGTCTGATTGGGCCAAGAGATGTTGGTATTATTTGGGAACGCCATATTCTGAATTCGGCCGCCATTGTGCCTTTCGTAAAGGAAGCCACGGCCAAGAAGCAGTTCAAGACGGTTGCCGATATCGGCAGTGGCGGCGGTTTTCCCGGTATTGTCGCGGCCGCCTGCCTGCCGGATCACCGGTTCACGCTTGTGGAGCCGATGGAACGTCGTATCGAATGGCTGAACGAGTGCGTGGCCGATATGGAGTTGAATAACGTTACCGTGGTGCGTGCCAGGGCCAATGAGATGATCGAGGCCATTGCGGGTGCTGCTGG
>ERZ773217.2929-NODE-2929-length-10370-cov-2.768396_pt1 | contig 10370 bp, 7 predicted proteins | sample MGYA00580995_ERZ773217 | MGnify/ENA primary metagenome ERZ773217 (study PRJEB29015, sample SAMEA2737772) | human gut metagenome | biome: human gut; feature: human-associated habitat; material: faeces | place: China | collected 2012 ...
TATCATCTATACAGACACCGCAGATATCAAGGCATTCACCAAAGAGCTTTCCACCATCGGCCGGAACATTAACCAGATCGCCAAACGGATCAACGCCGGAGGTCCTGCGTATCAGGCCGATATGGACGAGATACGGGAAAGGCTGGACGAGATATGGCAGTTACAAAGACACATCCTATCAAATCAACGCTGAAAGCAGCCATTGACTATATCTGCAACCCGGAAAAGACGGACGGAAAGCTGCTTGTTTCTTCCTATGGCTGTGCCGCCGAAACTGCGGATATCGAATTTTCCTGGACCCGCCGCCATGCCATCGACAAGGGAACGAACCTGGGCCGTCACCTGATCCAAGCCTTTCAGCCTGGGGAGGTTACGCCGGAACAGGCCCATGAGATCGGCATGGAGCTTGCAAAAGAAATCCTGGGCGGCAAGTATGAATTTGTACTTACCACCCATATAGACAAAGATCATGTTCATAACCACCTGATTTTCAATGCGGTCAGCTTTGCGGATCACAAGCACTATCATTCCAACAAGCGGAGTTATCACTATATCCGCCGCACCTCCGACCGGCTTTGCAAGGAACACGGTCTGTCTGTCATCATCCCCGGACAGGACAAGGGCAAGAGCTATATTGAACATCAGGCTGCACAGAACGGCACCAGCTATAAGGCAAAGCTGAAAGCGGCAATCGACCGACTCCTGCCAGCCTGTTCCGATTTAGAAGAACTGCTTCGTCGCCTGCAGAGAGAAGGCTATGAGATCAAGCGGGGCAAATATATCTCCGCCAGAGCGCCGGATCAGGAACGATTCACCCGTCTGAAAACCCTGGGTGCGGACTACACCGAAGAAGCCCTTGCTGCCCGGATTGCCGGACGCGCCAGACCTTCCCGCCAGCCGAAACAGCAGGACGGAAAGATCAGCTTGCTCATTGATATTCAGAACAACATCAAGGCGCAGCAGAGTGCAGGCTTCACCCATTGGGCGAAACTGAACAATCTGAAACAGGCCGCCAAGACCATGAATTTCCTGACCGAACACGGGATAAGCAGTTATGGAGAACTGGAAAGCAAACTGACCGCAGTATCCGCACGCAGAGATACCGCTCATGCAGAAATCAAGCGGATAGAAAGTAGAAGTGCCGAACTTGCCCTTGTGATGAAGTACGCCGGAACTTACCGTCAGCTAAAGCCGCTTTATGACCGATACCGTAAATCGAATGATAAAGAAAAGTTCCTGCGGGGGCATGAGAGCGAGATCATCCTTTTTGAAGCGGCCGCCAGAGAATTGAAACGGCTGGGGGCTGTGCCGCTGCCGACAATGGAAAGCATGAAAAAGGAACTTGCCAATCTCACCGCAGAAAAGGAACGGCTCCTTGCTGAATACAAAGCCGCAAGAACCGAAGCCCAGGAATATGATACCGTTAAGCAGAATGTGGATGCGCTGCTGACCGTTCCAAAGGAACAGGAACAACAGCGGCGGCATGAACTTGAATAAATTTCTTTGAAAGACGCTGGGCACAGCTCCCAGCATCCTGTATAATGGAACTGCGGAAGGAGGTTTTACCGATGACAAGAAGCGAAGCAATCAAAGCATTTTTCTTCAAAAGCGTATTGCCCGTGACCATGGCACTGATCCTGTATTGTATCTTCAAATCCGCCTGCGTGAAGAACGGAGAGCTTGACTATGTATGGCTCTGGATACTCTGCGGGCTGCCGTTTGGCCTCCATCGGATGTGCCTCTGGATCGTGCCGGGCGGCGGCTCCCTGGGTGGAGGGATCGCCCTGTTTGCATTGAACTTTATTATCGGTGGTGTGATCGGTGGTTTCATTCTGGCATGGCGGTTGATCGTGGCGGTGTGGTATGTGCCGCTGACGGTGTACCGGCTGATCGTTGGATGATTTTCTTGCGTCATGGAAATATGGAAAACTGCCGCTCGTGCCGATGGAAAAACCATTCACAACCTGATGGAAAAAGACAAGCCTTTTCCCACAGGCCTGCAAACAGCTTTCCCACAGCCTCACAATCCTGGCAGTTTACACACATTCCCACAACGCCTACTGCGGCGGCTATCCATCCTTTCCTATCCAATCCTAATGAGAAAATACTATGGAAATTCCTTTTCAACGGAGGTACAATTTGTACCCCTGTTCAAACAACAGAACCGTGTTAAAGTAATTTGATGATAGCAAAAAGAAAAAGCGGGAGTACAGCCAATCGGATGAACCGAAAAGCTGTACTCCCGTTTTGTGTATCAGAAAGTGTTTGGAATCGAGCCATTTTCTCTATGTGCCAGCAAGCAGACCGACACATGAGAAATCATAAAGGCTCCCATTGAAAATACGAATACAGGGAATTATTCTGCGTTTTTCGCCCCCTTATCTTCACATATTTTAGACCGTTTGGAATTGTAATGCGGACAAGCGACCAGACACGCCCTCTGGAGCAGGTGATCCTGGGCGAGAAATCGACCCGTTACAGCAATATCGACCAGATCCTCGCCAAACCGGCTTATCAGTCGCGTAAGGCGCAGTTCATCGTCGAGATGCCTGCGGGCCGCAAGGAGGTGCTTAAGGAGGAGAAGGGTGCTGCGGAGCGTGCGGAGGAAAACCGCTCCGAGTCGCTGTTCGATTAACATAAAACGGATTGGATTTGGAAGATAGTGCTGCGGCCATCATCTATCACGGCATGACGTTTCATGTCGTGGTGCTGTGTTGTGTGACTTTGTTCCTGCTATTGGTTTCGGCGTTGGTTTCCGGCTCCGAAACCGCTTTTTTTTCGCTTTCGGGCAACGATGTGCGCAAGATCCGGCGGCACGATACGCCGGTTTGCCGGCGGATGCTGAATCTGCTGGGCAAGGCCGATCTGCTGCTGGCTACGATTCTGGTAGTCAATAACCTGGTCAATATCGGTATCGTTATCCTCTCTTCGGAGATCATCGATTCGCTTTTCACTTTCGCCCGTTTCGAGTTTCTTTTCAAGACGGTGATCGTGACGTTCCTGCTGCTGCTTTTCGGGGAGATTCTGCCTAAAGTCGCGGCGCAGACGATTCCTTTGCGGTTCGCCGGTTTCGCTGCGCGGCCCCTTTTGGTGCTGCGATGGATTTTTTATCCGTTGTCGTATGTGCTGGTGCGCACCGGAAACCGTATCAGCGAGCGGGCTGCCCACCATCAGGAAATTTCCATCGGCGAACTGGCCGATGCGATCGATATGACACGCACGGCCTCCAAGGAGGAGCACGGGATGCTTTCGGGCATCGTCAGCTTCGTCAATACCGAGGTGCAGGAGATCATGAAACCCCGGGTGGATATTACGGCCGTTGCCATCACGGATTCCTATGAACAGGTCAAGCAGACCATCATCCGGTCGGGTTTCTCGCGCATTCCGGTTTACGAGGGCGATTTGGACAATATCAAGGGAACGCTTTATGTCAAGGATCTGCTTTCGCATATCGACCGGGGCGACGAATTCGGCTGGCAGCAACTGATCCGCAGGCCCTATTTCGTGCCGGAGCACAAGAAGATCAACGACCTGCTGGCCGATTTCCAGAACCAGAAGATCCACATGGCGATCGTCGTCGATGAATACGGCTCGACGCAGGGCCTCGTGTCGCTCGAAGACATCGTCGAGGAGGTAGTGGGTGAAATTTCGGACGAAAGCGACAAGGACGAAGTGTTTTATACCCGTTTGGACAAAGATACCTACCTGTTCGACGGCAAGACCCATATCGGCGATTTCGAACGCATTGTGGAGATTGCCGAAGGTACTTTCGCCGATGTCAAGGGGCGTGCCGAAACACTGGCCGGTCTGATGCTCGAACTGAAGTGCGACTTCCTGAAAAAGGGGGATACGGTAACGGCTCACGATGTGCGGTTCACTGTGGAGGAGATCGAGGGACACCGCATCGACAAGATCAAAGTCCGTCTGCATGGATAATATCCTTTGTATCGAAAAGGTTTTGTCCTGGGAACGGTTGCTGCGGCTGGTGCCCGAACGGGATCTCCGGTTGGCTGCGGCGTTGAAGCCGGCTTCCCGCCGCGAAGAGTTTCTGATGTGGCGGTCGATTGTTTACCGTCGTCTGCCGGATGCCGAAATCGCATATAATGCGGTCGGAGCTCCCGTCGTATGCAATTATCCCCTCCATATCGGAGTTTCCCACTGCCCCGGATACGTTGCGGTCTGTTTCTCCGACCGTCCATGTGCCGTCGATATCGAGCCGCTTGCCCGCGATTTCGGTCGGGCGGCAGCCCGCTTTGCTTCTGCCGAAGAGCGGCAGTTGTCCGACAGTCCGCTGTTGTTGCCGGCCCTCTGGTGCGCCAAGGAGACGCTTTACAAATATTCGGGGCGGCGGAACCTCGATCTGCTCCGGGATTTACGGATCGAGCGTTTCGATCCGGACGAAGGCCGGATGACGGGCCGTATTTGCGGGGAATCCGCATTGGAAATCGGACTTCGGAGGGAGGAGGAGCTTCTTGCAGCCTATATCTTGGTGTGATTATGCTTGCAGGCGTAATTCGGTTCGGGACTTTCGGGGTGTCTGTCGTTCTATAATGGAGGTTCCGCCGAGGAGTTGATTTTCGGACGCTTGGGGCGCTGTCTGCGGCGCCGGATGCAAGGATGCCGCCCGGCAGCTTCGAGGCGGGGCTTCGGTGCTCTTGAAATTTCGGATCGTCTGTTGGCAGACCGTTTTGCCGCCGGGGAGGGATGTCGGGCGGCCTGCGGAGGATTCGGAACCTTCTTCCTGCCGAAATGGGACGAATACCCTCCTCCTTGCCGGAAGTTTCACAAATCCTTTTTCGTATCGGGCGGCCGGAAATCGAACCTCCTGCCGACGAAATCCGGTCGGTCGGGGCGTTATTCCGAATGTTATTGTTATTTTTGTAACGATGAAACAGGCTGTCACCCCGCTTCGTTTAGGTTCCGACCGGATTTCGTCGCTGCTCGTCCGTTATGCGATCCCTTCGATTATCGCGATGACCTCTTCGTCGCTCTACAACATCGTCGATAGCATTTTCATCGGACACGGCGTCGGTCCGATCGCCATTTCCGGCGTGGCGCTTTCGATGCCTCTGATGAACATCGCGTCGGCTTTCGGGTCGTTGATCGGGATCGGTGCTGCGGCGCTCACCTCGATCCGGCTGGGGCAGGGACGCCGGGAGGCTGCCGAGGGGGTGTTGGGCAATGTGGTGTTGCTCAATTTTCTGGTAGCGGCGCTTTTTACGGCCGTAGGTCTGTTGCTGCTGGACCCCATTCTCTGCTTCTTCGGGGCGAGCGACGCTACGATCGGTTATGCACGAGATTTCATGCAGATCATTCTCGGCGGTACGATCGTTACCCATATGTATTTGAGCCTGAACGAAGTGATCCGTGCTTCGGGTTATCCGAGGAGAGCCATGGCGATTATGCTGACGGCCGTCGTGTTGAACTGTCTGCTCAATCCGCTGTTCATTTTCGGGTTCGGCTGGGGTATTCGCGGTTCGGCGGCCGCGACGGTGCTGGCCCAGGTCGCGGCGCTCTCGGTTTCGCTCATCCACTTCTCTTCCCGGGGAAGTTTCATCCGGTTCGAACGGGGGATTTTCCGCTTGCAGGCGTCGGTCGTGGGCAAGATCTTTTCTATCGGTATGGCTTCGTTTCTGCTGCACCTCTGTGCTTCGGCGGTAGTGATCGTCGTGAACAAATCGCTCCGGGAGTACGGCGGCGACGTGGCGATCGGGGCGTATGGCATCATTTATCGGGTGGCGATGCTCTTCCTGATGATCGTTTCTGGACTGAATCAAGGCATGCAGCCCATCGTGGGGTACAATTACGGCGCCCGGCGGTACGACCGGGTGTTGAAGGTCCTGCGGCAGACCGTCGTGTGTGCGGTTTGCGTGACGACGACGGGATTCCTGCTGGGACAGCTCTTTCCCCGGCAGGTGGCGATGCTCTTCGTCGATGCTGCGGACGGAGCTGCGGCCGAGCGGATGATCTCTACGGCGGCCGAGGGGCTGCGGATCGTGTTGTGCGTTTTCCCGATCGTCGGATTCCAGATCGTGACTTCCAATTTTTTCCAATATATCGGCAAGCCGCACAAGGCGATTTTCCTCTCCCTCACGCGGCAGATGCTGTTCCTCATCCCGCTGCTCCTTGTTTTGCCGCCGCATCTCGGTACGCTGGGTGTCTGGATGTCGATGCCGATTGCCGACGGTACGGCCTCTCTGCTGGCCGCCGTGCTGCTCTTCTACCAGGTTCGTAAATTCAGACACCGGCCCCATGCGGAACGGAGTATCTGAGTTTTTTGAAAATATCGATTACAGACTCTTTCGGTGAATTGATGGGGCATTCGCTCGATCCGGGAAATACGACAGAACTCTCGGACGGATCGTTGCACGCGTCCGATTTGGCTTGAATACGGAGCAGGAGCGAGGAGGTGTCGGGTGCCTCCGGGCGTTGGTCGTAACGATAGGGATATCTGCGCAGAAAGAGCTTTTACGATAATAAAAAACAGAGCCGGTGATCCACCGGCTCTGTTTTGGATTTTGTGTTTTGGATTAAATTCCGAGTTTGGTGCGGATCTCCTGCGGAATGGCGTTCTTGTTTACCATAACGGACAGGGTTTTGTACTCCACGAACGGACGCGAGAAGTAGTAGTAACCGTCGTAGGGAGGACGTACGTCCCACGAGTTCTTTACCTTGAAGAAGGGATTGCCCTGCTGATCGACGGCCGTACCCACGATTACCATGCCGTGGTCGTCCGTAGTTTCGTAGTTGTCGAAAGCGATCTGGCGCATCTCCTGCGTGATCTTCTTCTCCTTGACGGGTTTGTCGAACTTGTAGAGGGCGGCCTCTTTCTCGGCGGCGCTCAATTTGCCCCACTTCTCGGCCTCGGTACCCTCCATGCCGTCGATGTCGGTTTCGGGAATGATTCCGATCGCCTTGATGCGGTCGAAGCCCTTTTCGCTGACGTCGGTAGCCCATTCGATCGAGTAACCGTTGGCCAGGGCATTATCGACCACGGCCATCATCTCCTCCAGCGGTACGTTGTAAACCGTGCCCCACATCCAGTTGTCGGGGACTTCGATGATGAACTCCGTGTAGAACGGATGGTGCGTGAAGGAACCTACGTCTACATAGTCGTCCATCTTGATCGGCAGCGACGCTGCGAACGATTCGGGGGTATATTCCTTGCCTTCGTAGGTGAATTTTTCAGGGCGCACGCCGAAATAAGTGTCCAGCAGCGCATTCAGACCGTCTTGCCAGGCCGTGGTCAGCACCCCGTTGTTTCTTGCCTTGATAACTGCGTCCAGGTAGGCTTTCAGTGCTGCGTCGAGCTCGCCGAAGACCGGTTTCTCCGTGCCGTAGTTCAGACCCGGATAGACCTCCTGGGGTACGATGCCGTATTTCTTGATGCCTTCGATTACGTCGTGGGCGGCACCGCCTTCCGCAAAGTTCAGATGTCCGTGCAGGCGGACGTATTTAACGCCTTTATCGAAATACATGTTGCGGACGATCCACATTTCGGACAGGTCCATCTCCGGCCCGCCGGCCCGCAGAATTTCGTTTTCCAGGAACGAAAGAGCCGAATAACACCAGCAGGTGCCGCTGCGGTGCTGGTCTTTGACCGAAGTGGTCGGTACGGTGGTCAAGTCGGTGAACTTGTAGCCTTCCTCCTGGGTCTTCTGTGCAGGTTTCTTGGCCGATGCGGAGCACACCATAAGTGCCAGGCCTGCGAGTAACAGCAGTTTTTTCATCGTAATTTTGGGGTTTGTTATTTTTTAGAAGTTTGAATGATTTTCATGCACGCTTCGAGAGTGATCTCCTCGGGTTTGGTCCCTTTGGGAATACGGTAGTTCTTGCCTTTGTAGGCGATATAAGGACCGTAACGGCCGTTTTTAATCAGTAGTTCGGGCTCTTCGGCGAAGGTTTTGAGCGGAGTGTTCGCTGCAGCGGCGCGGGCCTGCTGTTCGCGCACGAGCTCCGCAGCGCGGTCGTAGCCGATCGTATAGGGATCGTCCGTGCGGGCGAGCGATGCGAACGATTTGCCGTGCCGCACGTAGGGCCCGAACTTTCCGATGCCGATGACCAGATCTTCCCCTTCGTAGGGCCCCAGGTTGCGGGGCAGGCTGAAGAGCGCCAAAGCCTCTTCGAGGGTGAGCGATTCGATCAACTGCCCCTTCTTGAGTGATGCGAAACGGCTCTTTTCCCCTTCGTTGCCTTCGATTTCGACCATCGGACCGTAGCGGCCGATGCGGGCTTTTACCGTATGCCCCGTAGTGGGGTCGGTGCCCAGGATGCGTATCTGGTTGTTTTTGGTCGTCTGGGTCGTGGTCGCATGATCGACCATTTTATGAAAAGGACCGTAAAAATCGTCGATCATGCTGTTCCAGGTGATCTCTCCGTCGGCGATGCGGTCGAACTCCTTTTCGACGTTGGCCGTGAAGTTGTAGTCCATGATCGGCTCGAATTGCGATTCGAGGTAGTCATTGACCACCATGCCGATATCGGTCGGCTGGAGTCGGTTTTTCTCCTTGCCGTAGGTTTCGGTAAGCCTTTTTTCGGCGATCTTGCTGCCGGTCAGCGTAAGTTGCACGTAGCTGCGTTTCTGGCCCTCCTTGTTCTGTTTGACCACGTACCCGCGGTTGATGATCGTCGTGATGGTCGGCGCATAGGTCGAAGGACGTCCGATGCCGAGCTCTTCGAGCCGTTTTACGAGCGAAGCCTCGTTATAGCGGGCCGGCGGTGCGGTGAAGCGTTCCGTGGCCGTAATTTGCGCGGGATTGACGCTCTCGCCTTGGGCCATTTTGGGGAGGATGCCCGATCCCTCTTCGCCCGGCTCCTCGTCCGTGGATTCCGAGTAGAGTTTCAGGAATCCGTCGAAACGGATCACTTCGCCCGTGGCGACGAACTGGGCGTCCGAACCGGAGATATCGATGACGATCGTGGTGCGGTCGAGCTCCGCAGGAACCATCTGCGAGGCGACCGTCCGCTTCCAGATCAGGTCGTACAACTTCTTTTCGGCGGGAGTGCCTTCGATCGTCTGCCGCTCGATATACGACGGGCGGATCGCCTCGTGGGCTTCCTGTGCGCCTTTGGTTTTTGTCTTGTAATTATGTGCCGACGAATATTTCTCACCGAAAAGTTTGATGATCTCCTCCTTGCACTGGCCGATCGCCTGCTTCGAGAGATTTACCGAGTCGGTACGCATATAGGTAATCAAACCTTGAACACCAGAGCCAATATTGATTCCTTCATACAACTGCTGGGCGACCATCATGGTCTTACGTGTACGGAAGTTAATCTTATTGGCAGCATCCTGTTGGAGAGATGATGTTGTATATGGCAATGGCGCATTACGACGGCGTTCTTTTTTCTCTACCTTATCTACGTTAAAATCATCACTTGTGATACGAGAGAGAACGGCTTGAACATCGTCATTATTGTTGAGCTTAAGCTTTTTACCATCCAAGCCATAGAAGCTAGCCTGAAACTTCTTAGCACCCTTCTTAAAGGCACCATCAATAGTCCAGTATTCTTCTGGTTTAAAGGCCTTGATTTCATTTTCACGGTCAATAATGAGCTTAAGAGCTACCGATTGTACACGACCGGCCGACAAAGCGGGCTTCACCTTTTTCCACAGAACAGGCGAAAGTTCAAATCCCACGATACGGTCGAGTACCCTGCGAGCCTGCTGGGCATCTACCCGATTCAAATCTATATCCCGGGGATTCTCAATAGCATGAAGTATGGCATCTTTGGTAATCTCATGGAATACAATCCGTTTCGTTTTCTCCGGTTTCAATTTCAACACTTCGAACAAGTGCCATGCGATAGCCTCTCCCTCACGGTCCTCATCGGAAGCCAGCCAAACCATATCCGCTTTGTCTGCCTCCTGTTTCAGCGTTTCCACCAACTTTTTTTTGTCGGCGGGGATTTCATAAATAGGTTTATAGTTATGCTCGATATCCACACTGAAATCCTTTTTTTTGAGATCACGGATATGCCCGTAGCTCGAAAGGACTTCGAAATCCTTTCCCAAAAACTTTTCAATGGTTTTAGCCTTTGCCGGAGACTCTACGATTACCAAATTTTTTGCCATATGCGCAATGTTCGTTCAAATTTTGCGCAAAATTAGAAAAACAGATTGTAATACAGAGCTTTTTTCTACTTTTTTATTAAATAATGTATATCGCACACATTTTGAATCGTTCCTACCATGTAGAGTTTTTGTCGCATATCCTCCCCAACGCCTTTCTCCTATACTATTCCCTCCGAAAAAGCTGACGAGATAAATCCTGTTTTTAAACTACCCACTCGTCCCATGAGTACTCCCGACACGGTGGGAGAGGTTAAATCCTTCTTCTCCCCTGCCGCGTCCCGTAGCATTGCGGGGC
>ERZ773217.2930-NODE-2930-length-10361-cov-2.175626_pt1 | contig 10361 bp, 7 predicted proteins | sample MGYA00580995_ERZ773217 | MGnify/ENA primary metagenome ERZ773217 (study PRJEB29015, sample SAMEA2737772) | human gut metagenome | biome: human gut; feature: human-associated habitat; material: faeces | place: China | collected 2012 ...
ATATACTTCGCGGATAGTATTGAATATATAATTACGCTTCGCCATTTCTTCTGGCGAAAAATCTCTTGTTCCTTTAGGGATAGACGGCTTTTGCATGATTCACTAATTTATATTATTTAGGCTGCAAAGGTAATGCTTCCTGTTTAATCCCGGCTTCTTCCCCCCAGGAAAATCATGATATAATATAATAATGTAGCAAGCGAACCCAAGGCAGCCACTACATACGTGTAAGCAGCAGAACGCAAAGCATCTTCAGCCTTGTCATGCGTATAGACATTTGTGATGCCGGCATTGCTCAACCAGACCAAAGCCCGCTGGCTGGCATTGATCTCGACCGGTAGTGTAATGAAACTGAATAAAGTCGTCGATGCAAAAAGAATAATACCAAACAGCATCAACTGGGGAAACGTATTAATCAACAGCATACCACCCAACAGCACCCATGTCATAATGTTGGAAGCAAAGCTGACGACCGGAACCAAAGCCGAACGCATCCGAAGAGGCGCATAAGCCGTAGCATGCTGGACAGCGTGTCCGCATTCATGAGCTGCAACGGCTGCGGCAGCAATACTGTTACTGTAATAAACCGATTCACTCAGATTGACGGTCTGGTTTGCCGGATTATAATGATCCGTCAAATGTCCGGGAGTGGAAATCACCTTTACGTCATAAATCCCGTTATCATGCAACATCTTTTCAGCCACATCCTTTCCTGTCATACCATTCGGCATAGGAATCTTGGAATATTTTTCAAACTTGTTCTGGAGTCTGGAAGAAACCAACCAGCTAAGAAGGGCAAAACCGATAAATATAATCCAATACATGCTCATATTTTTCTAATTTATAATAGTTATACTAAATCATAAACGACAAAAAGTCTGCCAAAAATAAAAATGGCAGGAGATCATCCTTCCGGGATGTGGTCTTCTGCCATTTTGTATTATTTTCAGGTTTTATTCTTCGGTATATCTGACAATTGTTTGCTCACGGTCAGGACCGACAGATACAATCTTGATCGGAACTTCCAGCTCTTCTTCCAAGAAAGAGATGTAAGCATTGAACTCTTCGGGAAATTCGTCTTCACTTTGCATTTTCGTCATATCGACATTCCAACCCGGCATTTCCACATATACGGGTTCGATGCCTTCATTGATTTCAAACGGAAACTCTGTTGTTTCTTCGCCATTGACTTTATAAGCAATGCAAGCCTTTACTGTTTCGAAGCCATCCAGCACATCGCTCTTCATCATGATCAGTTTCGTCACACCGTTGATCATGATCGCATATTTCAGCGCAACCAAGTCAATACAGCCACAACGGCGTTCGCGCCCAGTTACAGCACCATATTCATGTCCGATCTGACGGATCTTGCTACCTGTTTCATCAAACAGTTCTGTCGGAAACGGACCGCTACCGACACGTGTACAATAAGCTTTGAAGATACCATACACTTCACCGATGTTACGCGGGGAAACCCCTAAGCAACCTGCACAAATCGTATTGGAAGAAGTCACAAACGGATAAGAACCGAAATCAATATCCAGCATCGTGCCCTGTGCACCTTCGGCCAAAACAGACTTACCTTCTTTCAAATAGTTATTAATCACATGTTCGCTGTCGATCAAACGAAACTGTTTCAAATAATCCAAAGCCTTGAACCACTGTGCCTCCAATTCAGTAATATCATATTCATAATTCAGAGAACGCAGAATCGCTTCATGTCTTGCTTTTGCAGCTGCATACTTTTCATCGAAATTATGCAACAGGTCGCCTACGCGCAGACCGTTACGGCTGATCTTATCCGTATAAGTCGGACCGATACCTTTACCGGTCGTACCGATTTTGCCTGACCCTTTCGCAGCTTCGTAAGCAGCATCCAATATACGGTGAGTAGGCAAGATCAAATGAGCTTTCTTAGAGATACACAGTTGTTTGGTCAGGTCGTGCCCGCTGGCAGCAAGCGCTTCCGCTTCCTGTTGGAACAACAACGGATCCAGTACGACACCGTTACCGATAACGTTTACCTTACCCCCTTGGAAAATACCAGAAGGGATGGAACGTAATACATACTTTTCACCGTTAAATTCCAAAGTATGTCCAGCATTGGGACCTCCCTGAAAACGAGTTATCACATCGTAATTCGGAGTCAAAACGTCGACAACTTTTCCTTTGCCTTCGTCACCCCACTGCAATCCTAATAGAACGTCAACTTTCATCGTTTATATATTATATAGATGTTAATATTCTTACTTCTTCCGCTGAAGCCGGTACTTACATTTGCTACATAAGCCATAAATGTAAAGCGCATGATATTCCGGAGTGAAACGCGATATCTTCAACGCTCCGACATCTTTCTTTAGTGTTGCATCCTTCAGCTCTCTGATTGCCCCGCATTTCATACAGATCAGATGCAAGTGTGTCTCCGCCAGCATCCGTAATTCATACTGTACAGCCTGGGCCGTCAGCTGATGGCGCACAATTAAGCCGCTGTCTACCAAAACGTCGACCGTGTTATAAACAGTAGCCCGACTGACATGAAAATTCATTTCCTCCAGTTTCTGATGAAGCAAACACATATCAAAATGACCGGGGAAACTGCATATACACTCCAATATGGCATAGCGTTCCTCCGTCTTTCGTAGTTTTTTCTCGGCAAGATATCTGGTGAACAGGTCTTGCATCTCTGTGTACTTTTTTGCATCCATCTTCAAGTTGCGACTCCACGCGACCGACAAAGTTAGCGCATTTATTTTAAACGCAAAGCCTTAACGGCAATATTCAAATTCAAATTTTAAATCATTATATATTTCCTGCCCTTCGGGCGTCTGCATGAATTCAGGAAAATCATCGAACCCGCCCAACATTTGCTGCGCCCGTTCAGCCGACTGTCTTCCATAAAATTTCATGGCTTTCACCGCAGCCTGCTTTTCTTTGAAGGACGCCTCGAAATCAGTCTGGGCAAGCGTCCGCATACATTCCGCGACAAATGCGGTCCTCACCGGTGCTATCAAATCCTTTCCTTCCTTAAACAGTTCGGCCCAGACTAGATAAGCCACCGTACGTGCATATTCGTCTTCCACATTAAAAATCAACCCGAGCAGCAAATCCTCCACATCCGGCAACTTATAAAACAAATTGTGGCTGCACTGCTCTGCAATTTCCAAATAAGGGATTTCTTTCACCCATTGCTTCGCCTCTTGGGACGAGAACTCGTCTACCGGCTGCAAGAAAGAAGCCAATATCTTGAATTCACGGATGTCTTCTTTCCACAAAGCAGCGGCCAGCTCAGAGTCCGGTTTATGTGTAGTGGCAATCTGCTTGATTTCAGGCAAAGGAACACCGAAATTCAGCTTATAGACAATACCCTTCTCGCGCATGCTGGTAGAGATCACTCCATTCATCGCCAGGCGAAGCTGGGTCCGTATTTCTTTTAATTCATTCTGTAACATACGCTTTATTATTCATTATAGGAAGGTAAAAACGAATACTCCTTGCTGTAACGAAGCATCTGATCGGTATACCCTTCGGTATAATCCAGCACAATATCCGTTACATCTCCCTTATCGTTCTTGACTTCCTTCATCACCGGATTCACGAATCCCTTATACGGAGCCAGGTTCAATTTGGCATAGCGTTCGAGCACTTCGGCATGAAGAGCTGGGTCGACCTTTACGGCATACTCTTCCACCAGTTTCTTTCCGGCGGAAAAATCACCTTCACTCTTGATACGCTGCACTTCCGCCAACAAAGTTCCGAACAGTTCACGCAGCTTGGCATAGTCATTGACCACCACGTATGTCTTGCCATCCCGCTGTTTCAGTTCAATCACGTTATCAGCCTTTCCTTTTTCATATACCCATTTGGCAATCAGCTGACGGTTGCGCATATGGGCTTCTTCAACATTCTTGCCTTGCTCGATCCGGACCAGCTGTGTCATCAGGCCATTCATTATATATTTATAGTATTCAGCCTTATAAGCCTCTGCATCCGGCACAAGTCCGAGTTCCACCAGCTTGGCATCTCCGAGATAGTACAAACCGAAAAGATCGGCACGCGCCTCTTCCAAAGTCGAACTGTAGGCCTTCAAAGCATCCGGATCGGTATCGGGAAGCAATTTACCGGAACCATGTCCCAAGCATTCATGCAAATCGGTATGCAGATTGTTGGTGATGAATCCGTATTTCTTCAATCCTTCGCGCTCCTTATCGCTCCAGACAAATTCATCATTGAAACCATTTCCCTGAGAAGCTTTGTCATATGCCTCAGTGATATTCTCGATCGTAACGGATTTCGAACCATGATCGCGGCGAATCCAGTCGGCATTCGGCAAGTTGATGCCAATCGGAGTTGCCGGATAGCAATCACCTCCCAACATGGAAACCGTAATTACTTTGGCACTGACTCCTTTTACTTTTTCTTTCTTAAACCGTTTATCTACAGGAGAATGATCTTCGAACCACTGCGCATTATCGCTGATCACTTTTGTTCGCTTCGTTGCCTCCTTATTGATAAAGTTCACGGTCGACTCCCAGCTGGCTTTCATTCCTAACGGATCTCCGTATGTTTCGATAAAGCCGTTCACAAAGTCAACATCCGATGCCGTATCTTCCACCCATAGGATCGAATAGGCATCGAAGATTTTCAAGTCGCCGGTCTGATAATATTCGATCAGTTTCCCGATGATTGACTTTTGCGCATCGTTCTCGGCAAAAGCCACGGCTTTCTGCAATTCCGACACGATCTTTTCGAGTGCCGGCGAATAGAGGCCGCCTACCTTCCACACTTTTTCGACCAACTTGCCGTTCTCTTTTACCAAACGGCTGTTCAAGCCGTAAGAGATCGGAGAAATCGTGTCTTTCCCAGCTTTCATCCGGGCATAGAAATCCTCAACTTCTACCTGGGTAACTCCTTCGCCATAATAATTGTTGGCCGAAGCCCGGATCAGGTCGACATCGCCACTCTGCACCGTACGCTTCGCCATCACAGCCGGATCAAAGATCACGGGACTGATCTCGGCGACAAACTGTTCCACCGTCTGCCCTTCACGTAGCGGAAGTGCGGAAGAACCGATCTGCGAGATACAAGTCCGGAAGAACTCAGGCGTAAAGCCGGGAACAAATTTGTCTTCCGCATAATGGTGATGGATGCCGTTGGCAAACCAAACCCGTTTCAAATAAGTTTCCAAAGCAACAAACTGCGGATCCGTACGATCTCCTTTATAGCCGGTATAAACAGCCTCCAGCGCACGGCGGATCGGCAGATTATAACGACAGTTCTGGTCGAACAAAATATCCCGGCCCATCAGGGCAGCTTCCGACAAATGATATAATAATTGTTTCTGCTTCAAAGAAAAGGATTCAAATCCCGGAACCTGATAACGCAATATCTGAAGATCAGCAAACTGATCCACGACATAATTGAAATTATCCTGAGTAGCTTCCACCTTCTCAGCCTTCTGCCCCGTACAGGCAGTCATAACCATTGCAGTCATAAGCGATAACATTATATTTTTCATATACTAACTTTTAGCTTTTCCTAATATTATTATTAAAAAGGTTTTCTCGCAAAGGTACAGATATTTCAGAAATTATACTAGTCATCTTCCTTTATTGCAATCTGAATACAGATAACTTATAAAGCAGAAATATGAGTAGATTTGATTTTTTTATTCCAAGGACATAGAAAGAGAAGAAATTTAATAACTTTGCCAATAGTAATGTTGACATAAAACAAAATGCGATGAAAACAAACATTCCTGAACGTATTGCCGCCCTAAGGGAAGCAATGAAACAGCATAAAATCGATGCTTATATTATTCCGACTTCCGACCCTCACATGAGTGAATATCCTGCCGACTGCTGGAAATACCGTGAATGGATTTCCGGATTCACAGGTTCGGCCGGAACAGTTATAATCACAGCCGATAAAGCCGGGCTTTGGACCGACTCCCGATATTTCCTGCAAGCCTCCACCCAACTGGAAGGGACAGGTATCGAACTTTTCAAAATGATGTTACCCGAAACCCCGACAATCCCGGAGTTCCTGACACACGAACTGAAAGAGGGACAGACAGTCGGCCTGAACGGCGAGACATACAGCCTGGCAGATGCCCGCTCACTGGAAAAGGCATTAGCGGAAAAAGAGATCAAACTGAATACAAACGCTTCGCTGATCGATCCGATCTGGAAAGAACGTCCCGCCATCCCTGAAGCTCCGATGTTTGAAATGCCGATCGAACTCAGCGGAAAATCAACAGAAGACAAACTGATAGATATCAACAAGATGCTACACAAGGCAGGAGCCGACTGCACCATTCTCTCCGCATTGGACGAAGTGGCCTGGACCTTCAATATCAGGGGTACGGACGTTGCCTATAATCCGGTCGTCATCAGTTATGCATTCGTTTCCGAGAAGGAAAGCGTACTGTTCGTGAATCCGAAGAAGATACCCGCTGAAATAGCAGAACATCTAAAGAAAGAAGGAGTGACACTAGCCGACTACGGCATGTTGGCAACCTTCCTGTCACGACTGCCGGAACGGACACGGGTGTTCATCGACAGCAAACGAACCAACGTAGCCATCTACAATGCACTGCCCAAAAGCAGTATCCTGATAGAAGGAACCTCGCCCGCCAATCACCTGAAAAGCATCAAGAACGAGACAGAGATTAAAGGATTCCGCAACGCCGTCCTGAAAGACGGCATCGCCATGACCAAATTCTACTTCTGGCTGGAAAAGATGCTTAAAGCCGGAGAAAAGGTGACGGAGCTGAGTGCCGCTGCCAAGTTGACGGCTCTGCGCTCCGAACAGCCCCAATATGTCATGGACAGCTTTGCCAGCATATCTAGCTACGGTCCTCACGGAGCGGTATTCTCCCACACCCGAAACGGACACGGAGTTGAAAACGGACAGTTTGTACCTGCTCGACTCCGGAGCCCAGTATTTGGACGGAACGACCGACATCACCCGTACGATCGCCCTTTGCGACGAGCCGAGCGAGCAAATGAAGAAGGACTTTACCCGCGCCCTGAAAGGCACTATCGGAATTGCCAAATGCAAATTCCCCGCAGGCATACGGGGCTGCTTGATCGACGCCTTCGCCCGTAAAGCTTTGTGGGATGCCGGCATCAACTATCTGCACGGAACCTGCCACGGCATCGGCCATTGCTTGAACGTACATGAAGGGCCGCAAAGCATCCGCATGGAAGAAAACCCGGTAATCCTGGAACCGGGCATGGTGATGAGTGACGAACCGGCCATATACCGCCCCGGCGAATACGGCATCCGTACCGAGAATATGATCCTGATCCATGAAGACAGTGAAACGGAATTCGGAAAGTTCCTCGGTTTCGAAACTTTGACGTTATGTTACATCGATACGAAGCTGGTTATCCCGTCCATGCTTTCTGTACGCGAGCATGCATGGCTGAACAAATACCACCAGATGGTATACGACTTGGTAAGCCCGCATTTGACTGAAGAAGAGAAGGCTTGGTTAAAAGAAAAAACGGCAGAAATTTAATCAACAGACGATTGACAATTGACAATAGGTTTGTCGTTCTCTCTTAAATTGTCAATTGTCAATTGTCAATTATTAATTGTCAATTATTAATTGTCAATTAAAAAGTTATGGCTTTAATAAAATCAGTAAGAGGCTTTACGCCTAAGATAGGGAAAGAGACATTTTTGGCAGACAACGCCACCATTATCGGCGATGTAGAGATAGGCGAAGGTTGCAGTATCTGGTTCGGGACTGTGTTGCGAGGCGATGTAAACTCCATCCGGATCGGCAACGGGGTGAATATACAGGATGGTTCCGTCCTGCACACCTTATACGAAAAATCGACGATTGAGATCGGCGACGATGTGTCGGTCGGTCATAACGTCACGATCCACGGGGCAAAGATATGCAACGGCGCCCTGATCGGGATGGGCTCGGTCGTACTGGACCATGCCGTGATCGGTGAAGGAGCGATCGTCGCTGCCGGTTCGGTCGTACTGAGCAAGACCATCGTCGAGCCGGGAAGCATCTACGCCGGCATACCGGCCAAGTTCGTAAAGAAGGTGGACCCAGAACAGGCAAAAGAGATCCTGGCCTATGAGCTGACCTCCATGGTACACGGCGAGGAAGAAGCAAAGAAAGCGCAGGAAGGCGCACGTGCCGTATTCTCTACCGGAAGCTCCGAGCATATGCCGACCAGTGAAATTTCTGCAGAGGATTTCACGGACGATAAAATCGATATCGTAACCCTTCTTGTCAAAGCAGAGCTTGCAAAGACCAGAAACGAAGGACGCCGTGCCGTAGAGCAGGGCGGTGTATCCGTAGACGGTGAGAAAATCACAGATCCGAAATATGCCGTAGAAAAAGCAGCCTTCGGCGAGGACGGTATCGTTCTGAAAAAAGGAAAGAAGAATTTCAAAAAAATTTGCGTTAAATAATTAAGTGTGCTATTATAAAAGAATGGATTCCCGGAAGAAATTCCGGGACACACTGAATTATTTGGAGGACAAACAGTCATGGAAAAATATGGCGTAAACGAATTACGAAAGATGTTTCTTGAGTTCTTCGAGAGCAAAGGACATCTTGCTATGAAGAGTTTTTCGTTGATTCCACACAACGATAAAAGTCTTTTACTGATCAACTCCGGTATGGCTCCGCTGAAACCTTACTTCACAGGCGCAGAGATTCCGCCGAGAAGAAGAGTAACAACATGCCAGAAATGTATCCGTACCGGCGATATTGAAAATGTAGGAAAAACAGCCCGTCACGGCACCTTCTTTGAGATGCTCGGAAACTTTTCCTTCGGTGATTATTTCAAACACGAAGCAATCGCATGGTCCTGGGAGTTTTTAACACAGGTAGTAGGGCTCGATCCGAATCGTCTGTACCCATCCATCTATCAGGACGATGATGAAGCATTTGATATCTGGAACAAAGAGATCGGCATCCCGGCAGACCGTATTTTCCGTTTTGGAAAAGAAGACAACTTCTGGGAGCATGGTGCAGGTCCGTGCGGTCCGTGTTCTGAGATTTATTATGACCGCGGAGAAAAATACGGCTGCGGGAAACCTGGCTGTACAGTAGGCTGTGACTGCGACCGTTACATGGAAGTATGGAACAACGTATTCAGCCAGTTCAACAACGACGGCGAGGGCCACTACACCGACCTGATCCAGAAGAACATTGATACCGGTATGGGACTTGAGCGTCTGGCCGTTGTCGTACAGGATGTAGATTCCATCTTCGATGTCGACACCATTCAGGCACTCCGCAACAAAGTATGCGAAATCTCCGGAAAAGAGTATGATAAAGATCATGAGACCGATGTTTCCATCCGCCTTATCACAGACCATATCCGTTCCGCAACATTCATGATTTCCGATGGAATCATGCCAACCAACGAAGGAAGAGGCTACGTACTGCGCCGTCTGATCCGCCGTGCAGCACGTCATGGCCGTCTGCTTGGCATTGACGGACTGTTCCTTGCCCGCCTTTCCGCAAGCGTAATCGAAGGCTCTAAAGACGGATATCCGGAACTTGAAGAGAAAAAAGATTCTTCAACGTTCTGAACAACGAGGAGACCCAGTTCAACAAAACCATCGACCAGGGACTTCGTATCCTCTCCGAGCTCGAAGAAAAAATGCAGAGCGAAGGCAAAAAAGTTCTGGACGGACAGGATGCATTCAAACTGTACGATACCTACGGATTCCCGCTGGATCTGACCAAAGAGATCCTCGAGGAGAAGGGCTACGGCATCGACGAGGACGGTTTCCATGCAGCAATGGAAGAGCAGAGAGAGCGTGCAAGATCGAGCCGTGAAGTAACAAACTACATGGGTGCTGATGCAACCGTTTACGATGAGATCGACCCGTCCGTAACAACTGAGTTTACCGGATACGATCATCTGGAGGATACCTCCAAAGTAACCGTTCTGACGACAGAGACTGAGATTGCAGAATCTCTGATGGAAGGCCAGAAGGGAACCATTTTCGTAGAGAAAACTCCGTTCTACGCTACCATGGGCGGTCAGGAAGGCGACTGCGGTATCATCAAAGGAGCAAATGGTGTATTCGAAGTAGAAGATACCATCAAACTCCGCGGCGGAAAATACGGCCACGTCGGTGTCATGAAATCCGGTATGATTTCAAACGGCGAGGAAGTTACACTTCAGGTCAACGAAGAGGCAAGAAAAAATATCGAGAAGAACCACAGCGCAACACACCTTCTGCAGAAGGCATTAAAGACTGTTCTCGGTGCACATGTAGAGCAGAAAGGTTCTCTCGTAACCCCGACCAGACTCCGTTTCGACTTTGCCCACTTCCAGGCTATGACACCGGAAGAACTGGAAAAAGTTGAGAAT
>ERZ773217.2940-NODE-2940-length-10314-cov-2.474998_pt1 | contig 10314 bp, 8 predicted proteins | sample MGYA00580995_ERZ773217 | MGnify/ENA primary metagenome ERZ773217 (study PRJEB29015, sample SAMEA2737772) | human gut metagenome | biome: human gut; feature: human-associated habitat; material: faeces | place: China | collected 2012 ...
TGAAAGGTGAGAGCAATCGTGCGGGCTTGCACGCAAAGATTGCCGAACCGCCTCCCATCTTCCGCAAAGATAGTGAAAGCCGACAGAAAATGGGAACTTGTTCCCAGTTTTCCGAGACGCAACCTATTTAAGACTATGTCAAAGATAATAAAATCCGGAACGCCAACCTCCGCTCCATAAAAAACGAGGTCGAAACCCGATAGGATTTCGACCCCGCATCTATACTATCCCGCGATTATTTGCGCGGCTTGATGTTCAGTTTCACCGGACGAATCATATTCTCGGGCTTGAGAATCGTGTCGAGCTCCTCCTTCGAGAGAATACCGTGTTCGAGCACCAGATCATAAACGCCGCGACCCGTAGCGAGAGCCTCCTTGGCGATCTTGGTCGAATTCTTGTAACCGATGATCGGGTTGAGAGCCGTCACCACGCCGATGCTGTTCTTCACGTAATCGGCGCAGCGCTCGCGGTTGGCCGTAATGCCGTCCACGCAAAGCGTGCGGAGCGTATCGAAACCGTTCATCAGCAACTCGGCGGACTCGAAATCGCACTGGGCCATCACCGGCTCCATGGCGTTGAGCTCCATCTGGGCCGCCTCGCCGCTCATCGTAACGCACAGCTCGTTGCCGATCACCTTGTAGGCAATCTGGTTCATCACCTCGGGGATCACGGGGTTCACCTTACCCGGCATGATCGACGATCCCGGCTGGCGGGCCGGCAAGTTGAACTCGGCCAGACCGCAGCGGGGACCCGAAGCCAGCAGGCGCAGGTCGTTGCAAATCTTGTTCATCTTCACGGCGACGCGCTTCATGGCGGAAGCGTAACCGACCAGGCACGAAGTATCGGACGTAGCGCCTACCAAGTCGCCCGTCAGACGGATCTTCCAGCCGGTGATGCGGGCGATGTTCTCGGTGCACAGCTCGGCATAGCCCGGCTCGGCGCAGATACCCGTACCGATCGCCGTAGCGCCCATATTGATCGTCAGGAAATCCTCGGCAGCCTCGTTCAGGTGGACGATCTCATCGCGCAGGATGCTGGCGAAGCCGTGGAAAGTCTGGCCCAAAGTCATCGGCACGGCGTCTTCGAGCTGCGTGCGGCCCATTTTCAGTACATCGGCGAACTCCGCAGCCTTCTTTTCGAAGGATTCGATGAGCAGCTTCAGATGATCGACCAGCTTCAGGTGCGTAGCGTACATCCCCAAATGAATGGCAGTCGGGTAGGCGTCGTTGGTCGATTGCGCACAGTTCACGTCGTCGTTGGGCGAGCAGTACTGGTATTCGCCGTACTGATGGCCCATGATCTCCAACGCGCGGTTGGCGATCACTTCGTTGGCGTTCATGTTGGTCGTCGTACCGGCACCGCCCTGGATCATATCGACGGGGAATGCGTCGTGATGCTTGCCGTCCATGATCTCGCGGCAGGCCTGTGCGATCGCATTGAACTTCTCGTCGGTGAGCAGCCCCAGCTTGTGATTGGCTTCCGCAGCTCCCAGCTTGGTAACGGCGAGTCCCTTGATGAAGAGGGGATACTCGTTCAAATGGAATTTGCTGATCCGAAAGTTCTCAATACCCCGCAGGGTCTGGACACCGTAAAGTACGTCGGCAGGCAACTCTACGCTGCCGAGCAGGTCGCTCTCCGTACGCATTTTCTGATTATTTGCCATAATACTTATAATTTATAATTGTTTTTAACGTTTATGTTTCGATCCGTCGCGAATTTAATTCGACAAAATTAACACTTTATTTTCAATTCGTGCCAACAAACCATATAAACTTGAAACTATTTTTTATTTCGGCGGCGAATAGCTATATTTGCGATAATATACCGTAAAATCCCCTTCAGCCAATGAAAGCAGCGATCATCGGACACGGCAAAATGGGCCGTGAAATCGAAAAAATACTCCTCGAAAGGGGGCACCGTATCGGGGCCGTCATCGACGAGTCGAACGCATCGGAACTGGACGCCGCACACCTGGCCGGCATCGACGTAGCACTGGAGTTCACGACCCCCGACGCGGCCTACGGCAACATCCGGGCGTGCATCGACGCAGGGATTCCGGTCGTCAGCGGCACGACGGGCTGGACAAATCGTCTGGAGGAGTTGCGCAGCTATTGCCGGGAAAAGAACGGTGCGCTCTTCTACGCCTCGAACTACTGCCTGGGCGTCAACCTGATGTTCCGCCTCAACCGCAGGCTGGCCCGGATGATGGAGCGCTTCGACGCCTACGACGTACGGATCGAAGAGATTCACCACACCCAGAAAAAGGACGCTCCGAGCGGCACGGCCATCACGCTGGCAGAAGGGATCATCAGCGAAATCGGGCGCAAGACGGGCTGGGTGAACGAATCCAGCGACGATCCCTCGCAAATCGTCGTCACCTCCCTGCGCGAAGGAGCGGTTCCGGGTACACACACGGTAACTTACGAATCGGACGACGACCGGATCGAACTCAAACATACGATCAAAAACCGCCGGACACTGGCTCTGGGCGCCGTCGTCGCTGCGGAGTTCCTCTGCGGCAAAAAGGGTGTCTATACGATGGACGACCTGCTGAAATAAACGATACAGAACATGGGAAAAATCAAAGCTTTCTTCCGCAACAAATGGGTGGGATTCACCCTGGCAAGCATTCTATACATTCTGTGGTTCGTCCTCTGGACGGGCAACTGGTGGCTGCTGCTGGGCGAAATCGTCATCTTCGACCTTTATATCACGCGTTATTTCTACAAGTACGTCTGGCGGCACAACGCCGAGATGTGCAAGAAAAGCAAGAGCTACAAAGCCGTTTACGAATGGGTGAATGCGATCATTTTCGCCACCGTCGTAGCGTCGCTGGTACACATCTTCTTCTTTCAGATGTACGTGATCCCCTCGTCGTCGATGGAGAAATCGCTGCTGGTGGGGGACTATCTCTACGTCAGCAAGGTGGCCTACGGTCCCCAAATGCCCAATACCCCGGTGGCATTTCCGTTCGTACACCATACGATGCCTTTTTCGAAAACCAAAAAATCGTTCTCCGAAAGCGTCAAATGGCCTTATCACCGCCTCAAGGGACTGGGCCGAATCGAGCGCAACGACGTAGTGGTATTCAACTTTCCGGCAGGCGATACGGTGCTGCTCGAGCGGCAGGATGTTTCGTACTACGACGTGCTGCGGCAGTACCAGCAAACTTTCGGACGTCAGGCCGGCCGCGAACGGCTGATGCAGGAATACACGGTCATCACGCGCCCGGTGGACAAGCGTGAAAACTACATCAAACGCTGCATCGGCCTCCCGGGGGATTCGATACGGATCGAGGAAACGGCGGTTTACGTCAATGGGAAACCGCAGGAGCCCGTCGCCGGAAAACAGTTCATGTATCTGGTGGAAACCACCTCGCCGATCACCCAATACGCACTCGACAATCTGGGTATCACCGAATGGAGCAACAAGGGCACGCTCTACTACATGGCGCTCACCGACGAAAACGCCGCAGAACTGGAGAAGCTGGACAACGTCGCTTCCGTACAGAAATACATCGCCCGCAGTCCCAATTTCGATGTCTTTCCGCAGGATCGCCGCTATGCGTGGAATCAGGACAACTATGGCCCGATCTGGATTCCCAAAGCGGGAACGGCCGTTGCGCTGACGGCCGACAACCTGCCCCTGTACCGGCGGATTATCGAAACGTACGAAGGCAACGACCTGCGTGTGGACGAAGAAGGGAAGATCTTCATCAACGGCGAACAGACCGACACCTATACTTTCCGGATGAACTATTACTGGATGATGGGCGACAACCGCCACAATTCGGCGGACTCCCGCTTCTGGGGATTCGTTCCCGAAGACCACATCGTCGGCAAAGCCTCCTTCATCTGGCTGTCGCTGGATCCCGAAAAGAGCTTCCCCGCGAACATCCGCTGGAACAGGATGTTCACCAAAGTCAAATAAAACAAGGGTAGTCGTGACCTCGGACAGTTATCATACGCTTGCCGGGCCTGCGGAAGCCATCTACAAAGAGAAAAGCAGCAAGTTCCTCGCTTATGCCTATCCGGTCGAAAGCGAGGAGGAGATTCGCACGCTGCTCGATGCGCTGCGCAAGAAATATTACGACGCGACGCACCTCTGTTACGCGTGGCGGCTGGGTCCGCACGGCGAAACGTTCCGCGCCAACGACGACGGAGAGCCTTCGGGCACGGCGGGCAAGCCGATCCTCGGTCAGCTTCTGTCCAACGAACTGGTCAACTGCCTGATCGTCGTGGTGCGTTATTTCGGCGGTACGAAACTCGGAGTATCGGGCCTGATCGGTGCCTACAAGGAGTCGGCGGCCGAAGCGATCCGAGCGGCCGAAATCGTGGAGCGGACGGTCGATACCGTCGTGGAGGTGGAGTTTTCGTACCTGGCGATGAACGACGTGATGCGCGTGGTCAAGGAAGAACAGCCCCGGGTGCTGACACAGCAGTTCGACAACCTCTGCCGAATGACGCTGGCTATCCGGCAAAGTCTCGCAGGAGGTATGATCGGCAAACTGGAAAAGATCGGGGGCGTGACCCTCGAAATGAAATAATATCGGTCCGGCCCGGAACACGCACGGCGCAGGGACCGGATCCACGTAAAAAAACATGACAAAAGAACAAAAGTCCATTTATATAAAAGGTGCACGGGTGCACAACCTCAAAAACATCGAGGTCGAAATTCCGCACAACCGACTGGTCGTCATTACGGGACTTTCGGGTTCCGGCAAATCGACCCTCGCTTTCGACACGATCTTCGCCGAAGGGCAGCGCCGCTACGTGGAGAGCCTCTCGGCCTATGCCCGACAATTCCTGGGCAAGATCAACAAGCCCGATGTGGATGTCATTACGGGTATCGCTCCGGCCATCGCCATCGAACAGAAGGTCAATACCCGCAATCCGCGTTCGACGGTCGGCACCACGACCGAACTGTACGACTACCTTAAACTCCTCTACGCCCGCATCGGACACACCTTCTCGCCCGTATCGGGACAGGAGGTCAAGTGCTACACCGAGGACGACGTGGCGCAATATATCCTCTCCCTGCCCGAAGGCAGCCGCGTGGCCGTCGCAGCGCCGCTGCAACTGCGCGAAGGGCAGGGCGTCATCGAAAAGCTGACCCTGGTGCTGGGCGAAGGCATCCTGCGCGTACATGCGGCGGGAGAGACTCTGCCGATCGAGGATTTTCTGCCCCGCGTGGACGGAAACACCCGTGCCGAAGATATCTCGATCGTAGTCGATCGTGCCAAAGTTTCGCAGGACGGCGACCTGCCGACCCGCCTGCGGGATTCCGTAGCCCGTGCTTTCTCCTATGGAAACGGGGTTTGCCGAATCGTCACGCCCGAAGGCGTCAAAGAGTTCTCGGCCCGTTTCGAGGCCGACGGCATCGAATTCGAGCCTCCGACCGAACATCTGTTCAGCTTCAACAACCCGCTGGGCGCCTGCCCGACGTGCGAAGGTTACGGCAAGATCATCGGCATCGACGAGGACCTGGTGATCCCCGACAAACGCAAAACCATCTACGAGGACGCCGTGGCCTGCTGGCGCGGAGAGACCATGCGGGCGTGGAAAGACCAGCTCGTAGCCAATGCCTACAAGTTCGATTTTCCGATCCATACGCCGTTCTACCAGCTTACGGCCGAACAGAAACGGCTCCTGTGGCGCGGCAACGAGTATTTTCACGGCTTGAACGATTTCTTCGCCTACATCGACAGCGAACGGCGCAAGATCCAGTTCCGGGTGATGAAAGCCCGCTACACGGGCAAGACCGTCTGTCCGGACTGCGGCGGCTCGCGCCTGCGCAAAGAGGCCCTTTACGTCAGAATCGGCGGCAAAACCATCGCCGACCTGGTCGTGATGCCGGTGGAGACGCTCGCCGATTTCTTCGCCTCGCTCGAACTGGATGCTCACGACACTAAAACCGCCGCACGCATTCTCACCGAGATACGCAACCGCCTGCAATACCTCACCGACGTGGGGCTGGGCTACCTGACCCTCGACCGGCTCTCCTCGACGCTTTCGGGCGGCGAGAGCCAGCGCATCAATCTTTCGACCTCGCTGGGCAGCAACCTCGTGGGCTCGCTCTACATTCTCGACGAGCCGTCGATCGGCCTGCACCCGCGCGACACGAACCGTCTGGTCGGTGTGCTCGAACAATTGCGCGACATCGGCAACACGGTGATCGTCGTCGAGCACGAAGAGGAGGTGATCCGCGCCGCCGACTGGATCGTCGATATCGGTCCGGAGGCGGGCTACAACGGCGGAGAGGTCGTCTTCAGCGGACCGCTGAAAGCCTTATTGAAAGAGGAAAAAAGCCTGACGGCCGACTACCTTACGGGACGCCGCAAAATCGCAGTGCCCACCTCGCGGCGAAGCCCGGCAGCGTGGATCACCGTGAAAGGTGCCCGGCAGAACAACCTGAAGAATATCGACGTGCGGATTCCGCTCGGGGTGATGACCTGCATCACGGGCGTGAGCGGCAGCGGCAAATCGTCGCTGGCCAAAGGCATCCTCTATCCCGCATTGCGGCGCCTGCTGTTCGATACGGGGCTCAAACCGGGCGATTTCGACGCCATCGAAGGCGACCTTTCGACGCTTCGTTCGGTCGAAATGGTCGATCAGAACCCGATCGGCAAATCCTCGCGGTCGAACCCCGTGACCTACATCAAGGCCTACGACGAGATCCGCAAACTCTACGCCGACCAGCCCTACGCCCAGCGGTCGGGATTCAACCCCTCGCACTTCTCGTTCAACATCGCCGGCGGCCGTTGCGAGGAGTGTCAGGGCGAGGGATTCATCAAGGTCGGCATGCAATTCATGGCCGACGTGGAGCTGGTGTGCGAAGCCTGCGGCGGCAAGCGCTTCAAGGATGAAATTCTCGAAGTCCGCTACCGCGAGAAATCGATCTACGACATACTGGAGATGACGGTGGACGACGCGATCGCCTTCTTCGGCGATGATAAGAAAAACGCCACCTGCAAACGGATCATCGAACGGCTCCGCCCCCTGCAGGAGGTCGGGCTGGGGTATATCAGACTCGGACAGTCCTCCTCGACGCTCTCGGGCGGCGAGAGCCAGCGCGTAAAGCTCGCTTCGTTCCTGTCGAAGGAGAGCACCGAAGGCAACGTGATGTTCATCTTCGACGAGCCTACGACGGGTCTCCATTTCCACGACATCAACAAGCTGCTCGACGCCTTCAACGCCCTGATCGCCCGGGGTCATACGATCGTGATCGTCGAACACAACATGGACGTTATCAAGTGCGCCGACTGGGTCGTGGATCTCGGCCCCGAAGCGGGCGACCGGGGCGGCAGCATCGTCTTCGAAGGCACTCCGGACGGGCTGGCCGGATGCAAGGAGAGTTACACGGGCCGCTACCTGGCGCTCCGCGAGAAAAACGAATAAGACAACGATGGAATTTACTACCTATACGCTTCCCAACGGCATCCGGGGCATTCACCGTCGGATCAAAGGCAACGTCACGCACTGCGCCCTGCTGGTAAACGCCGGAAGCCGCGACGAGCTGAAGAATCAATTCGGACTGGCCCATTTCACCGAACACGCCCTGTTCAAAGGCACGGAGCACCGCAAGGCTTACCAGGTGAACTGCCGGCTCGAAAACCTCGGCGGCGAACTCAACGCCTTCACCACCAAGGAGGATACGACGATCCACGCCACGACCCTGCGAAGCGACTTTTCGAAGGCTGTGGAGCTGATCGCCGACGTCGCCTTCCATTCGACTTTTCCCGACCGGGAACTGGAAAAAGAGAAGGAGATCATCTACGACGAAATCAATACCTACAAGGACTCTCCGGCCGACATGATCTACGATACGTTCGAAGAGATGCTTTTCGCCGGGTCGGAGCTGGGACACAATATTTTAGGCCGGAAATCGAGCCTGGCACGCTTCAGCGGAGAGTCGATCCGGGAGTTCGTCGCACGCACGCACACCACCGACCAGATGGTTTTCTCGTCGATCGGGAACCTCTCGGCCAAGAGCGTCGAAACGACCGTCGCCCGCTACCTGAACGACATCAAAAGTTCCGCACGGGATTTCTCGCGCCGGCAACCCGCCGCCGTCGAACCGTTCTCCCGAATCGTTACCAAACATACGCACCAGACGCACTGCATCATCGGTGCTCGGGCGCAGGGGATCAACGACGCGGAGCGGCTGCCGCTGGCGCTGCTCGTCAATCTGCTCGGCGGCCCTTCGGCCAACTCCCTGCTGAACGTGCTGGTGCGGGAGAAAAACGGGCTTTCGTACAACATCGAAGCCTCTTACACGCCTTACAGCGACAGCGGCATCGTGGCCATCTATTTCAGTTGCGACCACGACAACACGGATCACTGCATCGAGCTGATCGAGGGAGAGCTGGGACGGCTCCAAACCACGCCGCTCTCGGCCCGACGGCTTTCGATGGCCAGCAGTTCATCGCCCAGCTGGCGATCTCGATGGAGAGCAACGAAGGTTACATGCTCGGTGCGGGCAAGAGTTTCCTGGCGCACCGCGAGGTCGATACGATGGAGGAGGTTTATCGCAAAATACAGGCTCTCACGGCCGAAGACCTGACCGCCGTAGCTTCGTCGGTCTTCTCCTCACCATCGCGGCTCATCTATAAATAACGGTTTTCAACGACCCGACACACAATTATATATTATGGACGCACTCGAACGATATATTCACGATTTTTCGTCGCCGGAAGAGGAACTTCTGCACGAACTCGACCGCCAGACGCATCTGCAGGTCGTACAGCCGCGCATGCTCTCGGGGCATATCCAGGGTAAGTTGCTGGAGCTGCTCGTGCGGATGTTACGGCCCCGCAACATCCTGGAAATAGGGACCTTTACGGGTTATTCGGCCCTCTGCATGGCCGCCGGGCTGGAAGAGGATGGCGTGCTCGACACGGTGGAGGTGGACGACGAGCTGGAGGAGTTCGCCGCCTCGTTTTTCCGCCGCAGCCCGCACGGACAAAAAATCCGTCAGCATATCGGTTCGGCACTCGATATCGTCCCGACACTCGGATATACGTTCGACCTCGTATTCATCGACGGCGACAAGCGCGAATACCCAGACTACTACCGGATGCTAATGGGTGACGGAGGAAGCAAAGTGTTGGTGCACAGCGGATCGATATTGATCGCAGACAACATCCTCTGGTCGGGCAAGATCGTGGAACCGGTAGCACACAACGACCGCCATACGCAGGCGCTGCTGGAATTCAACCGCATGATACGGGAGGACGAGCGGGTGGAAAACGTGATCGTCCCGATCCGGGACGGATTGAATCTGATCCGGGTAAAATAGGACAGCCGTCTGCCGATAAAGGCAGGGCTGGAAAGGGCAGGAAAGAAAACCCGGCAAGCAAGCGAACGGCCGACAGACAACGGGAAAAAACGGCTCTGTAACGACGAAATTTGAAAAATCGACCGATATGGAATTGAGTGAATTGCAAAAACGAGTGGACGCATGGATCCGCGAATACGGCGTCCGCTATTTCAGCGAACTGACCAACATGGCCATCCTGACCGAGGAGGTGGGGGAGCTGGCCCGCGTCATGGCCCGCAAATACGGCGACCAATCCTTCAAAGCGGGAGAAAAGGAGAACCTGGCGGACGAAATGGCCGACGTACTGTGGGTATTGGTCTGCCTGGCGAACCAGACGGGAGTAAACCTCACCGAAGCCCTCGAAGCCAACTTCGCCAAGAAAACGGCCCGCGACAAGGAGCGGCACCGCAACAATCCCAAGCTATGAACCGAAACCCCGAAAAGCGGGGATAATAACTTATCCGAGAAGGGGGTTCGGGAGAGGATGAGAATCACAAACGCGGACACAGGCTGTGAATAAGCGACCGTCGGACGATGGCTGGAACATTGAAAAATATAATAATTGCCTGATAGGTATTCCGGGCGATTACGTTCCCGAATCGTTCCGGCAGGTTATGTACGACGGAAGTCATTATCGACAAAATACGGCCCTTCCGACAAACCATCTTCCGGCAAACCGCCCGATAAAAGCGGGATCGGATACGAAAAGCCCGTAATCCCCCGAACAAGGGGCGATACCGCGATAAAATACGGAACTGTTACCTGTAATCAAATACTTTAGAGTTATGAAATACGATTTCGATGAGATTATTCCGCGACGGGGTACCAACTCCGTCAAATGGGATCTGGCCACAGACGAACGGGTGCTGCCTATGTGGGTAGCCGACATGGATTTCCGCGCGGCCCCGCCCGTACTCGACGCCCTGGAACGACGGCTCCGCCACGGCGTTTTCGGCTATACGAAGGTCCCCGACGCCTATTTCGAAGCCGTGAAAG
>ERZ773217.2949-NODE-2949-length-10278-cov-2.867847_pt1 | contig 10278 bp, 5 predicted proteins | sample MGYA00580995_ERZ773217 | MGnify/ENA primary metagenome ERZ773217 (study PRJEB29015, sample SAMEA2737772) | human gut metagenome | biome: human gut; feature: human-associated habitat; material: faeces | place: China | collected 2012 ...
GGCATCAACGCCGACGAGCGGGATCTGCGCCGGGTCATATGTCGAGGTGAACGTGTCATAGGGGCGCGTGTAGAGCGCGACGTTCATATTTTCCTTCCCATAGACGCTCACGCCCTTTTCGAGCGCGGCGCGCGCCTCCTCCTTCGTCATGCCGCTGAGATCGACGCCCGCGACATAGAGGTTGTTGACGATCCTGCCGTCGTCGCGCAGGAACATATAGCCCACGCCGCAGCCGACGAGCACGACGGCTGCAGCCAGCAGCGCGACGATCAGGCCGAGGCGGGACTGCTTTTTCTGTTTTTTCTTTTTCGGCGCACGCTGCGGCTCGGCATAGGACTGAGCCTGCGTCGGGCGTTTGCCTTTTTCAAATTTACCCATTTGAATCTCCTTCTCCGGTGGTTCTACGGCAGAATGCCGCCTATTCTCCAGACGGCATCCGCCGCCGTTTGTTCCTATCCTATTATACCGGGAAGCCGCCAAAATGCAACAACGTTTTGCCAACAAAAGCGTTACAATTGTGAACTTTATGTAAACCGCCTGAGCAGGATCATGGCGGCTGCCCCCCGAAGTGCCGCTGCGAGGCCGCGGAAAGTGGTATCATAAACGGACACTGACTTTCTGCTAGGCAGGGTTTTTGAGAGTCTAAACAGCCCCACAGAAACACTTCTGTGGGGCTGCTTTTGCACTTTGTTTTTTTGTCAAGCCCTGGGGCTTGCGCCGTGCTCACCGCGGGGCAATACGCCCCCGGTAAGCACGCCGTTTCGGATAGAAATCAGTGAATGCTCTGGCAGTATCTGGCGACCACTGCCGCAAGCTGGGCACGGGTGGCCGTAGCCATGGGCTCCAGCTTGCCCGTTTCTGTGCCGAGAATGAGGCCGTTGGCAACAGCCCACTGCATGGATTCCACAGCATAGGAGGAGACACGATCTCTGTCAGAGAAGCTGCTTAGGTCTTCGGACACCTTTTCATAGGCGCCGGTCACCTTGGCATACCGAGCGAGGAAGGAAACCATCTGCTCGCGCGTCACGCAGTCGTCAGGCGCAAAGGTATCCGCGCTGACACCGGTGGTGATGCCGTTCTGGTAAGCCCAACGCAGGGCGCTGCCGTACCAGCTCTCCAGATTCACGTCGGTGAAGGGCAGAGCCTTGGAATCATCCACAGCAGGTTCTCCCGCAATGCGATAGAGCAGCGTCACCATCTGGGCACGGGTCGCGGTCTCATCGGGGCGGAAGGTGCCGTCGCCGTAGCCCTGCATAATGCCCTTAGACAACACATAGTCCACGGACTCATGGTACCAAGCCGTTGTGCTGAGATCCCGGAATTCCTTCGACGGGCACGGATCATCACGGTTGCTGCTTGCCGTCAGATGCTCCACCTCATCGATCCGCTGTTCATTGCGCTCTGTCTTTTGGACCGTGAACCGAGGATCGGCGTCCTTGCCGGCATTCGTCTTGGTGAACGTCAGCTCTGCGACCTGTTCTCCGGCAGGCATGCTGTCCACGGAAACATAACCAAGCGTTACCTTTCCGGCTTCAGCCTTGTAGGAGAAATACTGCGCGTTTCCAATGACATTCTTCAGCTCCCAGCCGGCAGCATCGTAGCTGACGCTCATAAGCCCGTTCGTGGTGGGGGCCGTTCCTCCCGGCACCAGCTTCAGGGTGACCGTGTTCTGATCCTCCGAGGTAATGATCTCCGAGGATGCAGGCTGTTCGCCCGCGATGTCAGCCGCCGGTTTCGCCGATGCGGTTTTTTCTGCTGCTGTATTAAGCGCACCATAAGACGCGGCCGCTTCTTCAACCGCAGCAGAATTGAGCATGTCTGTCAAATCCTGAGTCTGTACCGTGTGGGAGCCAAGCGGCAGATTGCTTACGATCTGCTCCAGCTCCGTCTGGTTGGCCTCATGATTGTCGATCTTCAGGATCGTTGCCGGATATACATTCTCGCCGAAGCTGGCCAGCTTTTCGCCGGTCCAGAAGTTCTTGGCGGAATCGTATGTCAGACGGTAGAGCTCATTGGCCTTGCCGGTAAAGTAGGACAAATACAATGCCAGCTGTCCATTGACCGTCGTGGGAACCATAGAGCACAGCGGCGTGCCGTTATCGTCGCCCATGAAGTACATTTTAAATGCACTGGTCAGGTTAGACTTTGCAATCTCATATTTGCCTGTCGTGCTGCTGTAGTCGATCCCGTCATAAATCTGGAAGGTCCACACGTTGCCGCGGTTATCCAGCAGCAGCAGCACCTCCGCATCCGTTTCCGCAGTGCCGTCCTGGTCCAGATCAAGCTTTGTCTTGCCGAGCGAGGTCATCGCCGTAAACTTATCGGCTCCGTTTCCGTAAAGCAGGAAATCCATGAACAGCATGAAGCCGTCCGTGCGGATGCTGCCCAGTTCCGCAGGCTTGTTGAGCATAAAGTTATAGATACTGTAGCAGGCCGGTACGTCGCCCTTGGTAAACAGCTCGCTGTATTCCAGATCAAACAGCGGCACATTAAAGTTACCGCCCGCAACGGCATCATAGTCCGCCAGAACCTTGCCGCTCTCCATGTCGACCTGATGGAGCTTCCGTTCATTTCCGTCAACCACAATGACATTGTTGCGATCCGTGTCATATGCGGTAGAGGTAATGCCATCGACCTCCATCACAGCCCCCGGCGTCCATGTAGTATCATTTTCCATATCCCACGTATAGAACTGGGAGGTGGAAGAGCCATCCATCAGCGCGCCGGTGAGCGTAACCTTCAAAACCTCAACGGTTACCGTGCAGGCTGCACTCTTGGTAGGATCCTTTACAGAGGTTGCCGTGATCGTGGCAGTGCCGTCTCCAATGCCGGTAACCGTACCGTCTTCGTCCACGGTAGCCACATTAGGATTGTCGCTGGTCCAGGTCACCGTATCGGGATGGATGCCGAAAGGCGTCACTTCCGCTTCCAGCGTCGCCGTGCCGCCCTTGAAAAGCTTCAGCGTGCTGCGATTCAAGGAAACCTCAACAGGATCATTCAGCTCAGACTTGTTCAGATTGATCTTGTAGGTACTGCAGTTGTTTGCGTAGTCATATACCTGCAGCAGCAGATGTGCTGCATTTGCTGTTCCGTTTGCATCCAACGACATGGTAACAGCCTCGCCGCGGCTTGCTCCCTTCGGAGAACCGCCCGTCCTCGCAAGGATTTTTCCGGTCGAGTAATCGTACAGCACCGCTGCTGCAACATATCTGTTGTCGGAGGCCGTAACGGTCATGACCCGTCCGTCGTTGATCAGGTCTTCGGAAAGCGTAATGTCGGTCAGCGTAGGAGCAGTCTTGTCAACAAACATCGTATAGGTCTGACTTGCTCCCTCACCAAGCGCATCCCAATCCGTCGAAAGCGTCGAGCCGCTGTAATCCACATAATACTCCGGCGCCATGGTAAGCTTCACAGTCAGCTTTTCGCCTTCCGCGGCATCCGGCGCACAATCCACGGACAAGCCGCTCTGCACCTGCATCCACGTCTTCTGGTTCGAGAAATAGTAGGCGCCAATGATCGGAGCCTGAGTCTCCTTGTTGAGATATACCGTACCGTCCTCGCCGGTCACAGTGATCCGGCCATTGGCCGCATTTCGGATCAGGCAGAAATAAATATCAGAGATCTTTGCGGTATCCGGGTTGATGGAGTAACGATCTGCATCGTAGAATCCGTCGTCTACATACAGATTTCCGCCAAGGGAATAGGAGTCATCCACGCCTTTGTATTTTATGGTCAGCGACTGGAGCTGCGCTGCCTGCTGAATTGCAGCGAGCATGTAGGGAGGACGGGTCTCCATGCCGTAGTGATACTGAATAAAGCTGCCGACATCAAACATGGAGGCATCGGTCCAATTTCCGTAGTAGCCCAGCACCGGGATAGAATGGCTGGTCCCTTCGACACCCTCTTTACTGCTTACCTCGTTGGCAAATACATAACCCTCGACATAAGCGCCTGCACCGCCGTTCTTTTCGTCGTAGCTGTCCAGACCAAGAACCTTTGCACGAATCGTGACGTGAATTTTCCCGTTTGCAGGCACCGTCACGGCAGCACTGCTCAGGCGGGAGAAGAACAGGTAAGCATCATAGGTATCGATGTCTCCGTCCTTATCCAGATCCGCACGGCTCTTGCTGCTGATCTCGGTCCGCACGCCGGTCACATAGTCCAGCAGCGCCTGACCGTCGTCCGCGGTTACCTTGCCGCTTCCGTCAAAGTCGCAGCCGTCCAGCTCCGCAGGCATTTCCGGCTTCAGCGTTTTCCCATCCACGTCCCAGACAACGTCTGCGGCTAATGCGGCAGTCTTTTTGTCCGAGAAATTCATGACTTGCCCGTTCCCGTTATTGAGCTCGCCCTGAAGTGCCGCCTGCGTAAAGAAATCAGCGCTTAAGGTAAACGTGCTGTCCGTATTCTCCAGATTGTACAGCGTAAAGCCAAAGGAATACTCACCGGTGCGCTGGGGATCGTCTCCCAGCTCGGCTTTGATCTTTCCGTCTGCATACGAATCTGTTGCATCCTGATCCATCATCAAATAGCTTCCGCTATTTACAGCCGCGCCGATATTTGCAAGGCCTGCACCCTGCTGCAGAACAGAGTAGTAACCCTCCAGTGTCTTCCCCTGCTCATCAACACCCTGCTTCTCAACGATCGGCTGAGCAGTTGACATCAGCAGGCTTTGGGCCAGCGTACGCACAGCCAGTCCCGTCTTTTCGGCCAGACCGTTCTGCTTAATGTACTCAGCGACCAGCGCCGCCATTCCGGCTACCTGCGGAGAAGCCATAGAGGTACCGGACATATTCTGATACTCTCCGCCGTCCTTCAGGGAGTAGATCCGGCCGCCGGGCGCCGTGATCTCCGGCTTCATCGTCAGGGCGCCGGGAATGCCCCAGCTGGAGAAGCTGCTCATCGTATAGTAGTCTTCTCCCAAATCCCAGGACTCCCGCTCGGAGCTCACAAACATCTCACCGCTATAATACAGAACACTGCCATCCTCGCTCGTCACCTTCGTGGAGCTTTCACGCAGGAATGCGCCATCCGTCTGAGAAATAGAGACGCAGGGCTCCGTTTTTTTATAATCGGTCAGATCCATATAATTGGAGCCCGGCTGATTATTGACGATAATGGTCGCAATTGCGCCATTGGCAACCGCGGCTTCTGCCTTCTCGTAAAATGAGGTATCGCCTCGATTGCAAATTGCAATTTTTCCTGCCAGGACATCCTTGACTGCTGCAAACTCTTCCGCGGTACCGATCTTGTCCAGATAAATATACTCATGGCTTCCGCCGATGGTATAGATCGGTTTGTTCTGATAGCTTTTTTCCGTGTAGGTCATGTTATGACCTTTCACCTTCAGATAATTGTCTGTAACGCCCGCGTTATCGACGGAGGCTACACACAGCGAGTTAACATAGGAGCCGGGGCTGCCGTTTGTAGCCCAGTTCACACTGCCCGCATAGGGAAGGCCAAACGCAGTTTGGTCAAACCAGCTGCCGGAATTACCTGCAGAAATTGTGACAACCATGCCGCTGCCAACGATTTCATCAAGAATATGACGGTATTTCTCTTCCGTATACTCGGAGTAGCCCGGGAAGCTTCCGCCCAGAGAGAGGTTCGCTGCGTCCGCGCCCAGCACCATGGCGTCTTCAATCGCGACCATGTAGTCTGAATCATAGGCGCCGCCGCGCTTGCCGAAGACCTTCATCGTCAGGATCTGCGCATCGGGCGCCACGCCCTGCGTCATGACGGAGTCCAACGCTGCGACATAGTTTCCGGCTTCGTCCTTAACAAAACGGTTTCCCGCCGCGATGCCGGTCACGTGCGAGCCATGATCGCCCTGCGTATCATTATCATGCGTGATATCCGTGTCCGCATCCACATAGTTAAAGCCAAACGGGATCTTCTCGTTGACATAAAAATCTGCTGCGGTCAGTCCGGCCTTGCGAGTATATGCATTTAGCTGATTCAGCACCTCATCGGTCAAGTCAGCCTCCGTCATGATCGTCGCATTACTCCCCTGCAGGGCATATTTCAGCGCATCCGGATCCAGAGAGGGATGATCCACATCGGCGCCCGTGTCGATAATTGCGATCCGGCTTCCTGCGCCGGTATAGCCTGCCGCCCACGCAGCGCTGGAGCCGATCATCTTATCGGAGGTGGCCATATTGGGATCCGCCGTCTCCTCCTGCTTCACCACGCAGGGCTCATACCGGTTCTCAAGAATGACCTCCTGCACACCGGCAACTTCCTTGATTTTCTCGATCTGCCCATATTGGACATTTGCAGAAATGATATTGGCTGCCAATGTCAAATTCCAAACAACATCCAGCGTTGCACCATTCAGTGCCTGCTTGGAGATGGCGGCAGCCATGCTGTCCTGCTGCTTCTCCAGCTTCCGCCGATATTGCATGGCGCTGCGATCAGCAGCTGCGATCTCATCAGAGGTAAAGCCCTTTTCCAGGGTAGAGGCGTCCTTTAGAATAATGGAGACACGAACCATATCGGTGTCTTCGTGTTCTACCGTCTTTTCCACTACGCCGGTATTCGCCTGAATGGGGGACTCTACCTGAACAGAGCTGCTGTCTATTTCCTCCCAAGTCAGCCCGTTGCTGCCTGATTTCGAGACGCCTGTTTCCTCAATTGCCAGAGATGGCGCAGCTAAACTAACAGCTAACACCACGGCCAGCAATGCAGCCACAATGCGTTTTCTTAAGTGTGTGCTTTTCATAAACCTGCCTTCTTTCTTTATTTTGGTATGTCCACAAGCCGGGCATGCGGCCGCTTCTACACCAATGGTGTTCTATATATATTATCACAAACATCCGGTATATGCAATTAAAAATACACATACAGAGATGCCGTGCAGTTCTAAATCTCAGCCGGAAACATGTCTGATTTTTTCCATTATTTACAAATTCTGGAAATATTCAATCGTTACTGCAGAAACGCCGGCACCGGCCGGCAAAGGCTTGCCGTCATGATAAAAATCCGAAAAGCTGCCGTTCCAGCTCCTCATATCATAAGAGCTTTTTGCTTCTCCCGGTGATGCTATTTGCCCTTGCCACGCCGGACGGACTGTTTTGTTCCATGCTTCGTGATCAGTCCGCGGCATTCGATGCGCCTTTTTTATCCGAGTTTGTTTGTTCCGACAAGAGAATACGGTCATTGTCCAGGGCCTTGCCAGCACCGCTTTTGAACTTAGCCAGCAGGTCCTCCACGGTCATGCCCGCCCGTTCCGCTCCGGCAACATCCAGAATGATATGGCCTCTGTCCATCATCAATGTGCGGTTGCCAAGCTCCAGGGCCTGGTGCATATTGTGGGTGACCATGAGGGTGGTGATACGGTTCTCCGAGACGGTCTGACGGGTGATTTCCAGCACCTTTTCTGCCGTGGCGGGGTCCAGAGCAGCGGTATGCTCATCCAGCAGCAGGAGCTTCGGCGGCTTGAAGGTGGCCATCACCAGCGTCAGCGCCTGACGCTGGCCGCCGGAAAGCAGCCCCACGGGCTGCTTCATCCGGTTCTCCAGGCCCATGTTCAGCTGAGCCAGCTTTTCCCGGAAGGCGGCTTTTTCCGCCCGGGTCACATGGCTGAGCCAGCCGCCGGAGGCCGCCGCCAGAGAGAGGTTTTCCTCAATGGTCATGTGGGGGGCGCTGCCGCGCATAGGATCCTGGAACAGACGGCCGATTTGGCGGGAGCGCTGATATTCCGGCAGGAAGGTGATGTTTCTTCCGTCCAGATAAATGCTGCCGCTGTCGGTGAAAAAGCTGCCGCTGATGGCGTTAAGGAGGGTGGATTTGCCTGCGCCGTTGGAGCCGATGACGGTGACGAAATCCCCGGGGAGCAGGTGCAGGCTCAGGCCCTGCAGGGCTGCCTTTTCATGGATGGTGCCGGGGTTGAAGGTCTTGGATATTTTTTCAATCTTCAGCATGAAGGCGGGCCTCCTTTCGCGCAGCCATGCGGCGGCGCAGCATGGGCAGCTGCTTTTTGAAATAGGGGGTGGCGATGGCCAGCACCACGGTCACCGAGGACACCAGCTTCAGCATGAAGGCGGGCATATCCAGCCGCAGGGCGATGGTATACACCAGACGGAAGGCAAAGGCGCCCACCACCATGCCGATGGCCCGCTTGAGAATGCTGCCCTTGCCCAGCAGCACCTGACCCATGAGCAGGGAGGCCAGGGCGATGGTCACCATGCCGGTGCCGATGTCGATGCTGACGGATTTTTGACTTTGGGCCAGCAGGCAGCCGGACAGACCCGTGAAGGCATTGGCCACGCACAGGCCTACGATGGTGGTAAAGGTGGGATTGATAGAGGAGGAGCGGACCATGTCAGGATTGTCGCCGGTGGCGCGGATGGCCAGACCCAGGCGGGTGTGCAGAAACAGGGCAAAAAAACGATCACGGCAATCACGGCGATGGCCGCCACAAGCAGCTTATACTGCTCAGCCAGGAAGGTGCCCTGCAGCAGAGCCCGGGCCTTGGTGAATACGGTCTCGGTTTTGTTCATGTTCAGCAGGGAGGAGCCGCCCATGACGGCGATATTGATGGAGTAGAGCCCGGTGTTGACGATGATGCCCGCCAGGAGGCTGTCAATGCCCATTTTCGTTTGCAGCAGGGCGGTGATGAAGCCGGAGAGGACTCCGGCGCCCATGGCGGCCGGAATGGCCAGGTAGGGATGCCCGGCAATGGCTACCATAGCACCCACAGCGGCCCCCAGAGTGAAGCAGCCGTCGGTGGAAAGGTCGCATACATTGAGCATGGAGTAGCTCAAAAACAGTGCCAGCACGGTCAGCGAGCAGATGAGGCCCAGCTCCAGGGCGGTTTGGACCAGAGATAAAATGTTCATGAGAGGCTTCTCCTTTCATGCGCAATGGGTTTGTTTACTCATTGGGCGGTGCGGGGGTCATCAGCGGGGGCCCGCTGATGGATGCTTGATTTCTTATTCATTCAAATCGTCGAAGCTCTCGGCGGTGACGATGGACTGGACCTTGGTGCACAGAGGGGCGAAGGTCTTGGCCAGCTCGTCATAGTTCAGGCCCAGCTCCCTGCAGATGTCGGTGTTGATGGTGGCGGTGCCATTGTCGAAGGTCAGCACGGGGGTGGCGGAGGGCTTGCTGCCGTCCAGAAGAATGCCGGAGACCATGTTGGCGGTTTCCACGCCCAGGTTGGCATAGTCCACGCCGTAGCCCAGGAACGCACCGTTCAGGGCGAAGGAGTCAGCGCCGGTGTAGTGGGGGATGCCGGCCTTGGCCAGAGCCTCGTAAATGGCCAGCTCTGCGGTCATCACGGTGTTGTCGGTGGGGGTGAACACGGCGTCGGCCTTGTCGGCCACGATGCTGCTGACGGCCAGGCTGATCTCGTCGGTGGTGGTGCCGTTATACTCCTTGTAGGACACGCCCCTCTTGTCCAGGTACGCCTTGGCATTCTTGATGGGAGCGGCAGAGGAGTCCTGCCCCAGGTCATACAGCAGGGCGATGCTCTTGGCGTCAGGGTCGGCGGCGAAAATCAGGTCCAGAATGGCATCGGTGTCCAGATAGTCGGAGGGACCGGGGATGTTGGCGCCGGGGGCCTCCAGGCTGGCCACCAGTCCGGTGCTGACGGGATCGGAGACGGCAGAAAATACCACAGGAATCGGATCGTCCTCCGTAGCGGCCTGCATCGCCATCGCTACAGGAGTGGCCACACCCACCATCAAATCCACATCATCGGCAATAAAGTTCGCAATGATCTGGTTGAGTACGTTGGCATCGGCATTGCAGATATCATAAGAGATCTCAAATGTAACATCATGCTCTTTCCCCAGTGCCTCCAGCTGCGTTTGAAGGTTTTCCACAATCTGGTTTAAAGAGGCGTCATCCACATAGTTGCAGATACCCACCTTGTAGGTAGCAGAGGTGTCCCCAGTATTTTCAGAGGTGTTAGAATCCCCGCCGCAGGCGGTCAGGAGCATGGCAACAGCCAACAGCATTGCAAAATACTTTTTCATAACAGTATGTCCTTTCTTCATGAAAATGATAAATCTGAATCGTTTGGATAAAGTGCTTCGGCCCATGGGCGCCATCGTTTGAACTTGAGAAACATGAAATCCCTCCTGAACATAAAAAAACTGTCCCAGCTTATCAAAAAGCTGGGACAGGAAAAAACTCCTGCGGTGCCACCCGGCTTGACGTGTCCAAAACACGTCCACTCTGCGCATACCAACATATGCCGGCCTTTTTTCACGGAGGGTCCAACTCCGTCGCACATACTCCCGATCCACCGCGGACCGGTTTCTGATTGCCCTCGGA
>ERZ773217.2956-NODE-2956-length-10250-cov-12.331535_pt1 | contig 10250 bp, 9 predicted proteins | sample MGYA00580995_ERZ773217 | MGnify/ENA primary metagenome ERZ773217 (study PRJEB29015, sample SAMEA2737772) | human gut metagenome | biome: human gut; feature: human-associated habitat; material: faeces | place: China | collected 2012 ...
CAGAACCGTCTGGATTCCGCAGTCACCAACCTGAACAACACCACTACCAACCTGTCCGAAGCGCAGTCCCGTATTCAGGACGCCGACTATGCGACCGAAGTGTCCAATATGTCGAAAGCGCAGATCATCCAGCAGGCCGGTAACTCCGTGTTGGCAAAAGCTAACCAGGTACCGCAGCAGGTTCTGTCTCTGCTGCAGGGTTAATCGTTGTAACCTGATTAACTGAGACTGACGGCAACGCCAAATTGCCTGATGCGCTGCGCTTATCAGGCCTACAAGTTGAATTGCAATTTTTTGAATTTGCACATTTTTGTAGGCCGGATAAGGCGTTTACGCCGCATCCGGCAACATGAAGCGTAATTTGTCAGCAACGTACTTCCCCGCCACCGGCGGGGTTTTTTCTGTTCGCAATTTACTGGTAACCCCCAAATAACCCCTCATTTCACCCACTAATCGTCCGATTAAAAACCCTGCAGAAACGGATAATCATGCCGATAACTCATATAACGCAGGGCTGTTTATCGTGAATTCACTCTATACCGCTGAAGGTGTAATGGATAAACACTCGCTGTGGCAGCGTTATGTCCCGCTGGTGCGTCACGAAGCATTGCGCCTGCAGGTTCGACTGCCCGCGAGCGTGGAACTTGACGATCTGCTACAGGCGGGCGGCATTGGGTTACTTAATGCCGTCGAACGCTATGACGCCCTACAAGGAACGGCATTTACAACTTACGCAGTGCAGCGTATCCGTGGCGCTATGCTGGATGAACTTCGCAGCCGTGACTGGGTGCCGCGCAGCGTGCGACGCAACGCGCGTGAAGTGGCACAGGCAATAGGGCAACTGGAGCAGGAACTTGGCCGCAACGCCACGGAAACTGAGGTAGCGGAACGTTTAGGGATCGATATTGCCGACTATCGCCAAATGTTGCTCGACACCAATAACAGCCAGCTCTTCTCCTACGATGAGTGGCGCGAAGAGCACGGCGATAGCATCGAACTGGTTACTGATGATCATCAGCGAGAAAACCCGCTACAACAACTGCTGGACAGTAATTTGCGCCAGCGGGTGATGGAAGCCATCGAAACGTTGCCGGAGCGCGAAAAACTGGTATTAACCCTCTATTACCAGGAAGAGCTGAATCTCAAAGAGATTGGTGCAGTGCTGGAGGTCGGGGAATCGCGGGTCAGTCAGTTACACAGCCAGGCTATTAAACGGTTACGCACTAAACTGGGTAAGTTATAACGTCAGTAAATGCCGCACTTTAACTTTGACTACCAGGAGTTCTTAATGATGGTGCAGCACCTGAAAAGACGGCCATTAAGCCGCTATCTTAAAGACTTTAAACACAGCCAGACCCATTGCGCGCATTGCCGTAAATTACTCGATCGCATTACCTTAGTTCGCGACGGCAAAATAGTGAATAAAATCGAGATTTCCCGCCTGGACACGCTGCTTGATGAAAATGGCTGGCAAACGGAACAACAATCATGGGCGGCATTGTGCCGATTTTGCGGTGATTTACATTGCAAAACGCAGAGTGATTTTTTCGATATTATCGGCTTTAAGCAATTTCTTTTTGAGCAAACTGAAATGAGCCCAGGTACGGTGCGTGAATATGTCGTTCGTTTGCGCCGTTTGGGGAATCATCTACACGAGCAAAATATTTCCCTCGATCAGCTGCAGGACGGTTTCCTTGATGAAATCCTCGCCCCGTGGCTGCCCACCACCAGCACCAACAATTACCGCATCGCGTTACGGAAGTATCAACACTATCAGCGCCAAACCTGTACCGGACTTGTGCAGAAATCCTCCAGCCTGCCTTCTTCTGATATATATTAAATAAGAATAAGATGTAGCGGAGTTGTTTTTGTGTTTACAAACAATGGCTCTACACTGCAAACAGACATAACAACATTCGGGGTGAATATGAAATTAGCACATCTGGGACGTCAGGCATTGATGGGTGTGATGGCCGTAGCGCTGATTGCGGGCATGAGCGTTAAAAGTTTTGCAGATGAAGGTCTGCTTAATAAAGTTAAAGAGCGCGGCACGCTGCTGGTAGGTCTGGAAGGAACTTATCCGCCGTTCAGTTTTCAGGGGGATGACGGCAAATTAACCGGTTTTGAAGTGGAATTTGCCCAACAGCTGGCAAAACATCTTGGCGTTGAGGCGTCCCTAAAACCGACCAAATGGGACGGTATGCTGGCGTCGCTGGATTCTAAACGCATTGATGTGGTGATTAATCAGGTCACCATTTCTGACGAGCGCAAGAAAAAATACGATTTCTCTACCCCTTACACCATTTCCGGTATTCAGGCGCTGGTGAAAAAAGGTAACGAAGGCACCATTAAAACAGCTGCTGATCTGAAAGGCAAAAAAGTGGGTGTCGGTCTGGGCACCAACTATGAAGAGTGGCTGCGGCAGAATGTTCAGGGCGTCGATGTGCGTACCTATGATGATGACCCGACCAAATATCAGGATCTGCGCGTAGGCCGTATCGATGCGATCCTCGTTGACCGTCTGGCTGCGCTGGATCTGGTGAAGAAAACCAACGATACGCTGGCAGTAACCGGTGAAGCATTCTCCCGTCAGGAGTCTGGCGTGGCGCTGCGTAAAGAAAATGAAGACCTGCTGAAAGCAGTGAATGATGCAATTGCGGAAATGCAAAAAGATGGCACTCTGCAAGCCCTTTCCGAAAAATGGTTTGGTGCTGATGTGACCAAATAATCAGCATAATGACAAAAAAGGGCGCTTTCACTAGCGCCTTTTTTATTTACGCGTTTTCAGCGTGCATAATAAGAAAATCACAACAACACACATCGGAGGCTGTTATGCCACTGCATAATTTAACCCGTTTTCCACGGTTGGAGTTTATCGGCGCGCCAACGCCGCTCGAATATCTGCCGCGCTTTTCTGATTATCTAGGACGGGAAATCTTCATCAAACGGGATGACGTCACCCCCATGGCAATGGGCGGCAATAAATTACGTAAGCTAGAATTTCTCGCGGCAGATGCTCTGCGCGAAGGTGCCGATACGCTGATTACTGCCGGGGCGATCCAGTCTAACCATGTGCGGCAGACTGCCGCAGTCGCTGCCAAACTCGGTCTGCACTGCGTGGCGCTGCTGGAAAATCCTATTGGCACAACCGCAGAAAACTATTTAACCAACGGCAATCGCTTGTTGCTGGATCTGTTCAATACCCAGATTGAAATGTGCGACGCACTGACCGATCCCAATGCCCAACTGGAAGAGCTGGCGACGCGAGTTGAAGCACAAGGCTTTCGCCCGTATGTCATTCCGGTTGGCGGTTCTAATGCTCTTGGCGCGCTAGGTTATGTGGAGAGTGCGCTGGAAATCGCGCAACAGTGTGAAGGGGCGGTTAATATTTCGTCGGTGGTGGTCGCATCGGGCAGTGCCGGAACTCACGCCGGACTGGCTGTTGGGCTGGAACACCTGATGCCTGAAAGCGAACTGATTGGCGTGACCGTGTCGCGTTCCGTTGCCGATCAATTGCCGAAAGTGGTTAACCTACAACAGGCGATTGCGAAAGAACTGGAGCTGACCGCATCAGCGGAAATTTTACTCTGGGATGACTATTTTGCACCTGGCTACGGCGTGCCGAACGACGAAGGCATGGAAGCAGTGAAATTGCTGGCGCAGCTGGAAGGCATTCTGCTTGATCCTGTGTATACCGGAAAAGCGATGGCGGGGCTGATTGACGGTATCAGTCAGAAACGCTTCAAAGATGAAGGGCCGATTCTGTTTATTCATACCGGCGGCGCGCCTGCGCTGTTCGCCTATCATCCCCACGTTTAGCTCCGGAAACGCTCATGCAAGAAAGTATACAACTGGTTATTGATTCCTTGCCGTTCCTGTTGAAAGGGGCTGGGTATACCCTGCAACTCAGTATCGGCGGCATGTTTTTTGGCTTACTGCTAGGGTTTATTCTCGCGCTGATGCGCCTGTCGCCAATCTGGCCCGTGCGCTGGCTGGCGCGTTTTTATATCTCTATTTTTCGTGGTACACCGCTCATCGCACAACTGTTTATGATCTATTACGGCCTGCCGCAGTTTGGTATCGAATTAGATCCCATTCCGTCAGCAATGATTGGTCTGTCGCTGAACACTGCCGCCTATGCCGCCGAAACGCTGCGCGCCGCCATTTCTTCTATTGATAAAGGTCAGTGGGAAGCAGCTGCCAGTATTGGTATGACGCCATGGCAGACCATGCGTCGCGCGATTTTGCCACAGGCGGCGCGGGTGGCGTTGCCGCCGCTGTCGAACAGCTTTATCAGCCTGGTAAAAGATACGTCGCTGGCCGCGACAATCCAGGTGCCGGAGCTGTTCCGTCAAGCGCAGTTGATTACCTCGCGCACGCTGGAGGTGTTCACCATGTACCTGGCGGCTTCGCTCATCTACTGGATCATGGCGACAGTATTATCGACGTTGCAGAACCATTTTGAGAATCAACTTAATCGCCAGGAGAGAGAACCAAAATGAGTGCCATTGAAGTTAAGAACCTGGTGAAAAAATTTCACGGTCAGACGGTGCTGCACGGTATCGACCTTGAGGTAAAGCCTGGCGAAGTGGTGGCAATTATCGGTCCGAGTGGTTCCGGCAAAACCACGTTGCTACGCAGCATAAATCTGCTGGAACAACCGGAAGCGGGAACTATCACCGTTGGCGATATCACTATTGATACTGCACGTTCATTAAGTCAGCAAAAATCGCTGATTCGCCAGTTGCGTCAGCACGTCGGGTTTGTCTTCCAGAACTTTAATTTGTTTCCGCATCGTACGGTGCTGGAGAACATTATTGAAGGGCCGGTGATCGTCAAAGGCGAACCGAAAGAAGAGGCCACGGCGCGCGCTCGCGAGCTGTTGGCGAAAGTTGGGCTGGCCGGTAAAGAAACCAGCTATCCACGTCGTTTGTCTGGCGGTCAACAGCAGCGTGTTGCGATTGCGCGTGCGCTGGCAATGCGTCCTGAGGTGATTTTGTTTGACGAGCCAACGTCAGCGCTGGATCCAGAGCTGGTGGGCGAAGTCCTGAACACCATCCGTCAGCTGGCGCAGGAAAAGCGCACGATGGTGATTGTGACACACGAAATGAGCTTTGCCCGGGATGTTGCGGACCGGGCGATCTTTATGGACCAGGGGCGGATAGTCGAGCAGGGGGCCGCAAAAGCGTTATTTGCCGATCCCAAGCAGCCTCGCACCCGCCAGTTCCTCGAGAAGTTTCTGCTGCAATAATAAGAAAAAATCAGCCCCGACGATTCACCTGTCGGGGCGGGACGCTATTTCAAGCCTGATAAAACTGCTTAACAAATCAGCATAACTCATTAATAACATAAGAGAATGCGATGGCTTGCAAAAGTATTTCATTGCCTGAATAATATAAATTATATATAAATCTTATTTATGTGATAGTTTGAATTATCATTATAAATGATACTCACTCTCAGGGGCGTTGCGGTTTACTATGCAGGATACGGATTTTTTCAGCTGGCGTCGCACGATGCTGTTGCGTTTTCAGAGGATGGAGACCGCAGAAGAGGTCTACCATGAAATTGAGCTTCAGGCTCAGCAGCTGGAGTACGATTACTATTCGTTATGTGTCCGCCACCCGGTACCATTCACTCGACCTAAAGTGGCTTTCTACACCAATTACCCTGAGGCGTGGGTTAGTTATTATCAGGCAAAAAACTTTCTCGCAATTGATCCGGTGCTGAACCCTGAAAACTTTAGTCAGGGTCATCTAATGTGGAATGATGACTTATTCAACGAAGCACAGCCGTTATGGGAAGCCGCGCGCGCACATGGTTTACGCCGCGGTGTCACTCAGTATTTAATGCTGCCAAACCGGGCGCTGGGCTTTTTGTCCTTTTCCCGTTGCAGCGCGCGCGAAATACCCATTCTTAGTGATGAACTGCAATTAAAAATGCAGTTACTGGTGCGCGAAAGTCTGATGGCTCTGATGCGTTTAAATGATGAAATAGTGATGACGCCAGAGATGAATTTCAGCAAGCGCGAAAAAGAAATTCTGAGGTGGACGGCGGAAGGGAAGACATCAGCAGAGATAGCGATGATTTTGTCAATCTCTGAGAATACGGTCAATTTCCACCAGAAAAACATGCAGAAAAAAATTAATGCACCAAATAAGACCCAGGTTGCCTGTTACGCGGCCGCTACTGGCTTAATTTGATCTCTTTTCTGTCCTACGTGTCAGATGCAAAAACCGGCTGAAAGGCACGCTCTCAGCCGGTTTTATATTACTGACGGTAGGCTTGTTTAATTTGCTTAACCGTTTTGGAAAATACTGCAGCCTGGGTTTCGTCTTCGATCAGCGCAAGCTGTTTTTCCATCTTTAACATCACGCGGCCCGCGTCAGCTTGTCCCATCGCCTGCAGCATCAGCGTCAGCATCGCTTTCAGGCAGGAGACTTCATTTGCCAGTTCTTGATTATTCTCGGCAGTAGAAAAATCAGGCGTACTCATTTATTTTCCTCGTCATGTTGCAATGAAAATTTGCGGTGAAAAATGTTAAGGCGGCGGAGTATACCATAAGCTTTGCTAAAAATAGCAGTGGTTGTTTTTTGAGCGTGCCGTCAACGGTGCTATTAAATGCGTTAATATAATGACCAATAAATATTTTTATCATGAATGTTTTTTGCCCGTATTGTTCGGGTTAATTAATGTTACATATTCAGCGGGCTGATTTTCATTTTTGCTGAATAAAGGTAATTTTTGTCACATTTCGTCGCAGGGCTTACTGTGAAACGATCCGGTAAGCCGTTGGTGACGGGCGTGACCATAACTGTGGACAATCGAATTGACAAAAACGAGAGAAAAATCGAATACCCACCATTTTTAACGTTTCAAAGTTGCAATAAAAACCGCTAATATACGAATGACTAACTATCAGTAGCGTTATCCCTATTTCTGGAGATATTCCTTTGATCAACGTTCTACTTGTTGATGACCACGAACTGGTGCGCGCAGGGATACGACGCATTCTGGAAGATATAAAGGGTATAAAAGTCGTCGGTGAGGCATCGTGCGGTGAAGACGCCGTTAAGTGGTGCCGGGCAAATGCCGTTGACGTGGTGCTAATGGACATGAGTATGCCGGGCATTGGCGGTCTTGAGGCGACGCGTAAAATCGCGCGTTCCACAGCTGATGTAAAAATCATCATGCTTACCGTCCATACAGAAAACCCTTTACCAGCGAAAGTCATGCAGGCCGGTGCTGCGGGCTACCTCAGCAAAGGCGCGGCTCCGCAGGAAGTCGTGAGTGCGATCCGTTCTGTCTATTCAGGGCAGCGTTACATTGCTTCTGACATCGCTCAACAAATGGCGTTAAGCCAGATCGAACCAGAAAAAACAGAAAGCCCATTTGCCAGTTTGTCTGAACGTGAATTGCAGATTATGCTGATGATCACTAAGGGCCAGAAGGTCAATGAGATCTCAGAACAGCTCAATCTCAGTCCGAAAACGGTGAACAGCTACCGCTATCGTATGTTCAGTAAACTAAACATTCATGGCGATGTTGAGCTGACTCACCTGGCAATTCGCCATGGTCTGTGTAATGCGGAGACATTATCAAGTCAGTGAGTGATCAGTTTGACGCAAAAGCGTTTTTAAAAACCGTAACCAGCCAGCCTGGCGTTTATCGCATGTACGATGCTGGTGGTACGGTTATCTATGTCGGCAAAGCGAAAGACCTGAAAAAACGGCTTTCCAGCTATTTCCGTAGCAACCTCGCTTCGCGCAAAACCGAAGCGCTGGTCGCCCAGATCCAGCAAATTGATGTAACGGTTACTCATACAGAAACCGAAGCGCTGTTGCTGGAACACAACTACATCAAACTCTATCAGCCGCGTTACAACGTTTTACTACGCGATGATAAATCATATCCTTTTATCTTCCTGAGTGGCGATACCCACCCGCGTCTGGCGATGCATCGTGGTGCGAAGCATGCCAAAGGTGAATATTTCGGCCCGTTCCCGAATGGCTATGCCGTACGTGAAACACTGGCGCTACTGCAAAAGATTTTCCCCATTCGCCAGTGCGAAAATAGTGTTTATCGCAATCGCTCGCGTCCATGTCTGCAATATCAGATAGGGCGCTGTCTGGGGCCGTGCGTTGAAGGACTGGTGAGTGAAGAAGAATACGCTCAGCAGGTCGAGTATGTGCGCCTGTTTTTGTCTGGCAAAGATGATCAGGTGCTTACGCAACTCATTAGCCGTATGGAAACTGCCAGCCAGAATCTGGAGTTTGAAGAAGCGGCACGTATCCGCGACCAAATTCAGGCGGTGCGACGCGTCACCGAAAAACAGTTTGTGTCCAATACCGGCGACGACCTTGACGTTATTGGTGTGGCGTTCGATGCGGGCATGGCTTGTGTCCACGTATTGTTCATTCGTCAGGGCAAAGTGCTCGGTAGCCGCAGCTATTTCCCGAAAGTGCCTGGCGGTACGGAACTGAGCGAGGTGGTGGAAACCTTCGTAGGACAGTTCTATTTACAAGGCAGCCAGATGCGCACCTTACCGGGTGAGATCCTGCTCGATTTTAATCTTAGCGATAAAACGCTGCTCGCCGATTCCCTTTCAGAACTGGCGGGACGCAAGATTAATGTTCAAACCAAACCTCGCGGCGATCGGGCGCGTTATCTGAAACTCGCGCGCACCAATGCGGCGACGGCCTTAACCAGCAAACTTTCGCAGCAATCTACCGTTCACCAGCGGCTTACAGCACTTGCCAGCGTGTTGAAATTGCCGGAAGTGAAGCGGATGGAGTGCTTTGACATCAGCCATACCATGGGTGAACAAACCGTCGCTTCCTGTGTGGTGTTTGATGCTAACGGCCCGCTGCGTGCGGAGTATCGGCGCTATAACATTACTGGCATCACGCCGGGCGATGATTATGCGGCGATGAATCAGGTGCTGCGTCGGCGTTATGGTAAAGCCATCGACGACAGTAAGATCCCGGATGTGATACTTATCGACGGCGGCAAAGGCCAGCTTGCGCAGGCGAAAAATGTTTTCGCCGAACTGGATGTCTCATGGGATAAAAATCATCCGCTGCTACTTGGCGTTGCCAAAGGAGCAGATCGTAAGGCTGGGCTGGAAACGCTGTTCTTTGAGCCGGAAGGTGAGGGATTCAGTTTGCCGCCAGATTCTCCCGCGCTGCATGTTATCCAGCATATTCGCGATGAATCACATGATCACGCGATTGGCGGGCACCGTAAAAAACGGGCGAAGGTCAAAAATACCAGTTCCCTGGAAACCATTGAAGGCGTCGGGCCAAAACGCCGGCAAATGTTGTTGAAATATATGGGCGGTTTGCAAGGTTTACGTAACGCCAGCGTCGAGGAAATTGCAAAAGTGCCGGGTATTTCGCAAGGTCTGGCAGAAAAGATCTTCTGGTCGTTGAAACATTGATGTCTCTGTAGCAACATAGGGGTAATCTTACTGACAACAGATAGTTACCCGTCATTATGCAATTTAATATCCCTACGTTGCTTACACTGTTCCGTGTCATCCTTATCCCATTCTTTGTATTGGTCTTTTATCTGCCTGTCACCTGGTCGCCGTTTGCCGCCGCGCTCATTTTCTGCGTCGCGGCGGTGACTGACTGGTTCGATGGTTTTCTGGCACGCCGCTGGAACCAGAGTACCCGGTTTGGTGCTTTCCTTGACCCTGTAGCAGATAAAGTTCTCGTGGCTATCGCCATGGTGCTGGTAACCGAGCATTACCACAGCTGGTGGGTGACCTTACCGGCGGCAACGATGATCGCCCGTGAAATTATTATTTCTGCGCTACGCGAATGGATGGCGGAGTTGGGTAAACGCAGTAGCGTGGCTGTCTCCTGGATTGGGAAAGTGAAAACCACTGCCCAGATGGTGGCGTTGGCATGGCTGCTGTGGCGTCCGAACATTTGGGTTGAGTACGCCGGTATTGCACTTTTCTTTGTGGCTGCGGTACTGACTCTGTGGTCAATGTTGCAATATTTGAGCGCTGCGCGTGCAGATTTGCTTGATCAGTGATCGTTTCGGCGCAATTTTCAGCAAACGATCAAAAGTGGTGAAAAATATCGTTGACTCATCGCGCCAGGTAAGTAGAATGCAACGCATCGAACGGCGGCACTGATTGCCAGACGATAATAAAATCAAGTGATTAACTGATTGCTTGATGAATGCGGGAATAGCTCAGTTGGTAGAGCACGACCTTGCCAAGGTCGGGGTCGCGAGTT
>ERZ773217.2958-NODE-2958-length-10248-cov-3.024821_pt1 | contig 10248 bp, 9 predicted proteins | sample MGYA00580995_ERZ773217 | MGnify/ENA primary metagenome ERZ773217 (study PRJEB29015, sample SAMEA2737772) | human gut metagenome | biome: human gut; feature: human-associated habitat; material: faeces | place: China | collected 2012 ...
GGTGTTTATAAGCCGGGCGATAAGTTGCCGTCGATAAGGAATTTATCAAATGAGCTTAATATTAATGTTAATACGATTAAACGTGCGTTCGGTGAGCTTGAGCATGACGGAATTACATATTCGGCTCAGGGCAGGGGAATGTTTGTAAGTGAAAACCCGATAGGAAATGCAAAAATCAAAGCTTCCGCACTTGAGGATGCAAAGCTTGTTTTGTCCTCCTGCAAAGCTAAAGGCGTCAGCAAGAATGAGGTTGTCTCTCTAATCGATGAAATATACTCGGAGGATAACAGCAATGATTGAAATTAAAAATGTGACTAAAAAATACGGTAATTATGTTGCCGTTGAGGATATAAGCTTCAAAGTTGAGGAATCGTCGATTTACGGTCTTGTCGGCTATAACGGCGCAGGCAAAACCACACTTTTAAAAACTGCGGCAGGAATACTTAAGCCGGAAAGCGGCGAGGTGCTTTTTGATTCGCAAAATGTTTATGATAACGGCAAAGTGCGTTCCTCTCTTCTTTATGTGCCCGATGAAGTTTACTTTGTAAAGGGTGCAAGCCTTCAAAAAATGGGAAAAATTTATAAAGGCTATTTTCCTAATTTTAATTCAAAAGTGTTTAAAAATATGACAGAGGCTATGGGTCTTGACCCTAAAAAGAATATAGGCTCTTTTTCTAAGGGTATGCAAAGGCAGGCTGAAGTGGTTTTGGCTATGTCTACAATGCCTAAATATATGCTTCTTGACGAGGTTTTTGACGGAATTGACCCGCTTAAAAGAAATCTTTGCAAGAATATATGGCTGAAACAGGCTGTTCAATGATTATGAGCAGTCACAATTTGCAGGAAATTGCCGATTTGTGCGACCATGTTGCACTCATCAATGGCAAAAAACTTGCAATGAATGTTTCTGTTGATGACGCAAGCTCGGCTTATGTTAAATATCGCCTTATTTTTGATAGGGATATTGATAAATCAATTTTTGACGGGATTGAAAATAAGGGTATTACTATTGATAATAAACTTGCAACAATTATTGTGCCGGCAAGCTTTGACAACGGAGCGCTTGCTTGCCTTTGTCCTGTTCATATGGACAGCGTTACTCTTTCTCTTGAAGAGGTATTTTTGAATGAAATGGAGGACAAGAATTATGATATCTCCAAAATCTTCTGCTGATAAGCATTCGGCAAGATATGATTTTAAGCGTTCGTTTGTTAGATTGATTGCTCCGGGCATTGTTTCACTTTTATTCTCGATTATATATTTTATTGCTATTCCCGTAGCAACAATTTCATCTGCCGGAACTTATTCGCTTAGCTTAAGAGCGGAAAATATAGCTTCAATAAGAAAGCAGCTTGCCTGCGCTCTTTTCGGCAACACAACAAGCAATTTTGTGTTTTATGGAGTTTATGCGGTAATAATCGGTGTGCTTTTTGCATTTTGCATATTCTTTCCGATTATGAGGAAAAGCAATGTTAATTTCTTTTTCTCGTGCGGAATTGACAGAAAGACATATTTTAAAAACAGAGCGCTCTCGTCGATTATTATAATGATTTTAACGTCGGCTGTGCCGCTAATGATTGATATTATAATTAATATAAGATATTTAGGCCATGCAGATTTTATTATTCATCAAGGATTTTTCCTGTTTTTAGAGCATTTTACGTATATGCTTGCAGGATTTTCGCTTATGAGTATTGCGATGATGGCTTGTTATACTGTGACCGAAAGCCTTTTCTTCGGCGCCGGTCTTATTTGGTCACCAATGCTTTACATTGTTTCGATAGAATGGCTTTTCCAAAATTTCCTTAGGGGATATTCACAAACCGCCACGGTTGACTATATGCCGCTTGGAAGTTCGTCTTTGACGGTGACGGTAGATACGCTTTGGTCTAAGCTTTCGGTGATTAATCCGCTTATTTTCGGTACGGCGCTCGGTTCAAATAATGTTCGCAATAATATGTATTTCAATTGTTTGAGAAGCACTGCAAGCAATGGCGGAGTAGTTAACGATTTTTATTATGATAATGCAAGCGGAAATGTCGGATTTGAAAAAGCTGGAATGAATTATATTTTACCTATTCTTATCTGGCTTGTATTATCTGTATTGTTTATATTTATTTCTAATAAGCTTCTTAATAAACGTAAGCTTGAAAATACAGCACTTCATTCTTCGAACCTTTTTGTAACGGTTTTCGTAAGCCTTGAATTTTCGGTGATTGTTGCAACGTTCTTTATGCCGTTATTGTCTGATTTTGATGTTATTCAGTCAAGTGTGCTTGATATTTTTGCCGGCTTAATTTGCGGCATTATTGCTTATTTCGTATTTATGTCGATTTCACGCAGAAAAATCAAGCATGGAATTAAGCTTGTAATTCCGGTAGGCGTGTCATCAATTGCTGTTTTGGTTATAAGTGTTATTTGTATTTCAGGCGGCTTCGGCTATTCAACATATTGCCCTGATATTAAGGATATTGACTATGCAACAATAAACAGTGAATATATAGACGCTTCGGGTGTTATGTCAACCAATCATTTTAATGACGGTTCACTTTCGGCAGGTACTGACCAGCTTTATTACGGCACGTATGAGCCTTCGGGCGCATATCTCGGTAAATTCAATACAAAAGACTCAATAGATAAAATTGAGAAAATACAGAAATATTCTTTTAAAAACAGAATTGCCAAAAGAAATGAGCCGTATGTTACCGTTAAAATAAAGTATTTACTCAAAAACGGAAAGGCTGTAAATCGTGAATACACTTGCACAAACAGTGACGTTTCACTTGATATTATCGAATTAACTCAAAGCAGCGAATATCAAAAAGAACTTGAATTCTTAATGTCATCAAAGAAAGCCGATGAAAAATCAAGCGGCACCTTTAATTCTGAAGATGAATCCCAATCTTACTTCGCTTATTTCGCAAATGAGAATAATGTGAAAAATGCACTTAATTTCGGCGTTGCATATATAGTTTCGAATGATGCCGTCACCAAAACTAAGATTGAAAATACGCCGGCACTTCGTGATGCAATACTGAAAGATATTGAAAAAGTAGGTTACAAAAAGCTTTTAACAAGCGGCAAGGCTCCTTTGGGCGCAATCAATTTTTCGTATGATGACAGCGTTCAAAATTATGATAATATAGATTATATGAATGACGCCACATATTATATTTGGGACGATATGGTTAACACCGTTAATTATCTTAAATCTATTAATAAGTTTACGGCGTTTACCGATTTGTCAAAGTCCGGTGAGATAGAGTATGTAACCGTTACCGCTCTTGAAACAAGGCTTTCAAGCGAGTTGTCGCTTACTGCGCTTTCCACCTTTGAAAGCGATACGGCAACACCTGAAAGCTATTATGAATATCAAGGCAGCGAGCTTAAAGAGGCAGATGTGCTTAAAACTTATAACGGTAAGAAAATTACCGACAGTCAAAAAGCGCAGGAAATATTTAACCAATCGTCAATTTACTCGCTTTGCAAAAAAGACGGCTATGTTGTACTTGTGAAATTTAAAAACAATACTTATGTAACTAAGTATCTTTCAAAAGAAAAAGCACAATCGCTTTTGAAATAATTTAATAGGTTTTACCTGTCTGTTTAATTATGTTTTACCCAATTTAAACCCAAAACCCTTGAGCAATAATATGCTTATCTTAAACTCCTTTTATAATTCAAACAGACGGTGAACATAAAAAAGGACTGCCGAGTAGCTACGGCAGTCCTTTTAGACTGTCGACAAAGTGGCTAAACCGTTTCGTGTTTAAAACGAAATTATCTCGCTTTCTCGAAGTCTAAAAAATATTAAAAATTAAAATTATCGTATCCCCATTTGTCTATCTCGTTATATTTAACATAGGTTCTCTCACTTTTAACCGACAAATATTTTTCGCTGAGTGAACAGATACGCTTTGTCAAATCCTCATAAGCTGACTTTTCTGCCGAGCCGAAAATTGCAATTTCAAACATAGCGCATGGCTCGTCACTGCCCTTGAAATACATATCCGCCTTATCCTCAAGCTTAACCATGAGCCAAGCCTCGCTTTTGCCGGGGATAGCCGTTATGGCATTTCCGAGTTCACTCTTGAGCGCATTTTTGTCTTTAATTTCACTGTTGGTCATTACATTGATAAAAGGCATATCTTTTCTCCTTTAACCTTTTTACTTTGAAATAGTTATTCCTTTTGCTTCTCTTTGCTGTGCAAGTTCGCTTTCGATTTTGTCTTTAAAATCGCCTGTAAGGTTGTAGAAAAACATAGGAATGATGCAAACGAGAAGAGAGATAGCAGGAATAAGCGATACTATGCTGAACATTCCCTGCCTTACCGAATGTGCCATTTCAAGCGGATTGGCAGTTACGTTTGAATTGATAGCTGAAATATCGAAGTCTACTATTATATACATTAATATAATAAATGACGTGCTTATTGCATTGCCGAATTTGTTTACAAAGCTGGAAACTGCCGAGCCCATTCCCGTAAGCCTTCTGCCTGTTTTCCATTCCATATAATCAAGGCAGTCACCAATCATAGCGGAAACACAAACGTTGATTGCACCACAGGGAATAGTAGAAAGAATTAGGCAAGGCACGCAAGCCCAGAAATGATTATATCCTATAAACCACATTGCAAAGCTGCCTGACGCACCGATAAGTGATGAGCCGATAATTATTTGCTTATAATCAAATTTTTTAAGAAGCGGAGTGACGGCGAGCATTGTGCCCATCATTCCTACTGCCGAGGCAACGCTGAATACGGTTGAAACCGTAGAAATATTTGATTGAAGCGCACTTTCAACCTCTGCCGTGCTTAAACCCGTTAAGTCTTTTCCGATATAAAATGAATATCTTGCAACGTGAACTGCGCCTGCCTGATACATATATCTTGCCGCTGCTAAGATGCCCATAAGTGCGGTAAGCATTAACGGCTTGCAGGTGAGTATAAGCTTGAGCGCCGACGGCTCGTTTTTATCCCTTTTAGGCGGGTTTGGAATAACAACTCTTTCCTTAGTTTTGAAATATACACTGACGAAAAGAAGATTGCCTATAATTGAACTTACAAGCGCCATAACTGTATATTTTGTTTTTTCAAGCTCCGTTCCAGATAAATTGAAGTTGGGAAGAACGAAGCCCAAAATCATAAATATAGCCATAGGAACCGCCGAGCCGACTCCGTTAGCCGTTCTTGCTTTGGAAATTATAGAGCCACGCTCGTCTGCATTAGGCGTTAATGCGTTCGGCAGACTCCAAAACGGAACGTCGGACGCTGTATAAATCATACCCCAAGCAATATATGTAATTGCGGCATAAATCATTTTTTTACTGTCGCTTAAATTAGGTGCATAGAAAAGCAAAAGCGTTAATATTGCAACAGGAATAGGCGTATAAAGAATATACGGCTTCATTTTACCCTTTTTCGGATTTGCTCTGTCCATTATGTAGCCCATAATCGGATCATTGATGGCATCCCAAATTCTCGCTAAAAGCATAAGAAGTAATACGAAAATCGGAGTTACCTTAAGTACATTTAAGTAAAAGTCAGAAATGTATGAGCTCATGATGGCATAAATCATACCTTGACCGAGAGCGCCTATGCAGTAGGTCATCCATTCCTTTTTCGGTACATAAAAATTCTTGTCCATAAATTTACCCCTTTTAAATTTACGTGGCAGTAGTTAATGTGCTTATATAATTATTCAATTTTGCCCGGATTTGGAAAATATCTGAATTTGACTTTTCCTATGATTTTTCCTTTTTTAACTGTTTTGTTATCCCAATACCTTGAATCCCAACTGTCATTTCTGTTATCTCCCATAACAAAATAACTGCCGAGCGGTACTGTATACGGGCCGAAATTGCCAGTTGGAATACAGTTAGTGATGAAATCCGTTCTTGCTGTGCTTTTGTTGCCGTTTTTGTCGGTTATATAGACAATTCCGTTCTTTACCTCGATAGTTTCACCCGGAAGAGCGATAATCCGCTTTGCAAAAAGCTGCGTTTCATCATCCGGATATTTGAAAATAATAATATCATACCTTTGCGGTTCGTCATTGATATATGCCAAACGGCTTGCAATTATCCTGTCGCCCTCTTGAATAGTGTTGAGCATTGAGCCTGTCGGGATAACAATATTTGCAAAAATGCAGGTTTTTAAGAATATGGCAATGATAAGCGCAACAACAATAGGAGTCATAAAAGAAATTGCTTCCCTCAGTTTTGACTTCTTTTGTTTTTCTTCGTTATTTTTTGCGGTATTATTCTTTTTGCTTTTTTTATTTTTATTTTTATTCTTTTCCTTTTTAGGCTTTTTGCTGTCTGCAACGCCTTTAGCATCGTCATTTTCCTTGAAAATGATGTTTATAGTGTCCGGTTGCTGTGATTGCTCCTTGACTGTCACGTTTTCTTCGTCAAGCATTTGAAGCATTTTTGTAGGACTTTTCTCTCCTATAAAATCGCTAACATCAAACATCATGGCGCCGCATTTGGGGCACTCATACCATTCGCCGTTTTTAATCAGTGCATCACAGCCGCATTTTTTGCATTTTGTAATCATTTAAATAACTTCCTCTTGCCGACGCCTGCGAGAATATTTTTGAGAGTGATAATCTCGTCGTAAGGCGTAGCTTTTTCAATCACATTGAAATCTTCTGCGTCGCTGTCTATCACCGTGTTGATTTTAGCCTTGGCTCTTGAATCATAGCCAGAAGCATCAAGCTTTCTGTCAATATAAAGTTTAAGCGCCTTGCTTTTTTCTCTTACAACTGTAATTTTGTGAGCGCCGCCGCTTACGATTGAGTTTGAGCGAAGATGGCATCTTCCGCATTTTATGTTTACATATCCCTTAACGATTGAAATGTCAATGTCGTCATTATGGGCAATTTCAATATTTTCCTCACCCTTGTAGTTAAACGAAACAGTGAAATCCGTAACAGCCTCACGATTAGGATAACGTTTATCCTCACTGCCGAATTGGAAAATCTTAATTTCAAACGGCTGAAGAGCCAAGTCAATCTTGTCGCCGTAGGAAAAACTGTCAAAGCTTTCCTTGTTTGATTGATTATAAACATTGTATCGCTTGACATCTTTTAAGCTTTCAGGACAGCCCATAAGCTTGTTGAGCGTAAGGGTAAGCGATGTTTTCTCGTCTGTCGGATTTCTCAACGCAATTATTCCGTCGCCGTTATCATTCCAGCTAAAGTAACCGTAAATATTGTTTTCCTCAGGGTTTCCGCCGATGAACATTGCGTTTTGCAAAATGTCATAGTTATTCTTTTGCCATTCAATTGCCTTGGCAAGCGTGCGCCACTTTGATTTGTTCATCATATTGTAGCTTAAATGAAGTTCATTGAGCGCCTGACCTCTTGCAACGTCAAAATAAATATATTTTTCAAATTCCTCGTCGGTGTAGCTTACCTTTGCGTAAGAACCGTAGATAGGCTCGTGATTATAGATATGCTTTAGCGGCATTTGAATTGCACGTGTGTTGAGAAGATTAAAATACCTTGCGTCACGGAATGTAATTTCCTTATCCACCTGTGCCTGTTGCTCAATATTATCGGCAAAACCGATATCTGCACTGTTTTGAAGCCAAATGCTGTTTACATATTGAAGCCACCAAGGTGATGGGTTGACGTAGCAGGTCATATTAATCCAAAGGCCTTTGCCGTGTTTTTTTCTAAGCTCTCTTATCTTTTTGAAAACCTCAATCCAGCAGTGCCACATTTCGCTCACAAAATACATATCATATTCCCCGCCGACAGGATGGCTGTGGTTGGGATTTTTGCAAGGAGAAAGGCAAAAACCGTCAAATTTCCAATAATCAATATCAAATTCCTGGGTCGATTTTAAAATGAAATCGGTTACGTTTTTGATATATGTTTTGTCTGCTACACAAATATCCTTAGCCTCTGCATTATATGCTCCGAGACCACGCTTTTCCATTTTCTTTGCAAATAAATCAGGCCTGCCGTAACCGCCACGTGGACCGAGCCACAAGCCGAATTTAGTGCCAAGATTAGCGGTAAGCTGAGTGATATCGTAAAGTTGGTTAGGAAACTTTTTGTTAAAACTCCAAAAGCCTGATTTATAATCAACCCAGCCGTCGTCAACAACATAAGCGTCAAGCGGAGCAACGCCGTTTGAAGAAAGTCCCTTTTCAATTTCATAAAATGACTTTTCAATATTGTCTGCCGTTATGTCTTTCATAAAGTCATACCAGCTGTTATATTGAAGCCTTAAGGTTGTCGGTGCGGCAATGCTTTCAATATAGTCGTAAAATGCTTTTTGAACGTCAACGAGTAAGTCGCTTTTTGCACCGCCGACTACTGTAACCGGGCATTTGTATTCTCCGTTAATCTTCTTTCCGATATAATATTTAACTTGACCTATGCCGTAAAGTATAATGTTTTGCGTACCGGGGAATTCACAGCCGAAGAAAAGAGTGTCAATATAAAACGGTTGACCGAGAGCGGAAAGATATCCGTTAAGTTCAGGACCTTTAATGTCGGTCGGAACGCTGAAATGAGCCTTTGAATTTGTAATTCCAATATGCTCAAGAAGAATATAATCAATCGTTTTATCTCCGGTTTGGACAAAGCTTATCTGCTTTTTTAGCGTGCTTCCGTCAACGCCCGGCCAAAATGTCATAGTTACGGTAATGCCTTGCGTTTCCTCGAATTTGAATGAAAGCTTGCCGTTTTCCTGCTTACTGTCGGCAACCTTAAGCCCTTTTGAAGAAAATTCACTTCCATCTGTAAAATGGAATAAAAATTCAACGCTGTTTCCGTCAGGAACGAAATCCTGACCTGATAAAACGTTTCTTATTTGCGAGGCGTAAAGCGTTCCCTCATGAACAACAAATTCACGTTGTAAAATTTTACTTTCAAGCCTAAACATAAATTTTTCTCCTAATTATAATTGTTCCTCAACCTCTTCAAGCGCTCTTGCAAGCTGGTCAGGGCAGGATGTGCCTTTGAAATTGCAATCAATTCCTTTTAAAGCAGTGATGATTTCCTCAGGCTTTTTGCCTTTAACAAGCGCAGCTATGCCTTGCAGATTACCGTTGCAGCCGCCTGTAAAGCTGACTGAATTAATAGTGTTTGTATTTTCGTCAATGTCAATAACGATTTGCCTTGAGCAAACGCCGTGTGGTGTGTATGTAAACGTCATTATTTATATTACTCCTTTATACTGTTGCACATAAAACTATTATACATATTTCTGTCTTTCTTTGCAACAGTTTGGCAAACTTTTTAACATTTGTATAAATTGAACATATTTAATAAAAAAATAAGCTTATGTTGAATAATAAGTGTTGAAATATACAAAATTATATGATATATTTAATGTTGCAGAGTGAAAACTCTTAAAAAATTTTTAGTTTTACGAGGTAAATTTATGGAAAAACTTAAGGTTGGTATCATCGGTGCGGGACGTATCGGTCAGGTACACGCAAAATCAATTACATACCATATTCCGCAGGCTGAAATTGTTGCCATTTCGGATATTTATGTTGACGGCGCAAAGAAAGTAGCACAGGAACTTGGTATTCCTAATTATTATGAGGATTATCACGAGATTTTAAACAATCCTGAGATTAATGCGGTACTTATTTGCTCATCAACGGATACGCACGCAGATATCGCTGTTGAAGCGGCTAAGGCAGGTAAAAATATTTATGATCGTGCAGGCGATAAAGTAAACTCTAACAGAGCTGGTACAGGCATTTTATTTAAAATAAGAGCGTTTGGCGAAGAATCAGATAAAATATCAGCGGACATGATGTTTTTGCGTTGTATTGAAAAATAGACCTGTTTTTAATTCTTTAAAAAAAAGAAGTGACGGTTAATAAAATAGCTATATTTAATAAAAAAATAAAATCAGAAAAGAGTCGAAAAAATGGGAGAAAAAAGGGAAGTCACAAAATAATGTGAAAATAACTCTTTACAAGACAAAAGGGATATGGTAAATTAAATAGGCACTCGAGGAAAGGGACGTAAGGACCGGAGAGAAAAAGCAAAAAAAGTTAAAAAAAAGATTGACTAAAAAGCGAAAAGAGTGTAAGATATTCAAGTCGGCAAAAGAAGCCGGAGAGATCATTGAAAACTAAACAGAATTAAGAAACACACGTCAATATCCAGAAGGATAAAAAAGAAAAAAGAGCTAAACAAACGAAGAGTTGTTTAAATAAACAATGGAGAGTTTGATCCTGGCTCAGGATGAACGCTGGCGGCGTGCCTAATACA
>ERZ773217.2960-NODE-2960-length-10243-cov-15.539164_pt1 | contig 10243 bp, 9 predicted proteins | sample MGYA00580995_ERZ773217 | MGnify/ENA primary metagenome ERZ773217 (study PRJEB29015, sample SAMEA2737772) | human gut metagenome | biome: human gut; feature: human-associated habitat; material: faeces | place: China | collected 2012 ...
AACCGTCTGACGCTATCAGCACCTTCGGCAGCACGCTGAAAGAACTGGCTCTGCCCATCTACTCCATCGGTATGGTGCTGGCATTCGCCTTTATTTCGAACTATTCCGGACTGTCATCAACCCTGGCGCTGGCACTGGCGCACACCGGTCATGCATTCACCTTCTTCTCGCCGTTCCTCGGCTGGCTGGGGGTATTCCTGACCGGGTCGGATACCTCATCTAACGCCCTGTTCGCCGCGCTGCAAGCCACCGCAGCACAACAAATTGGCGTCTCTGATCTGTTGCTGGTTGCCGCCAATACCACCGGTGGCGTCACCGGTAAGATGATCTCCCCGCAATCTATCGCTATCGCCTGTGCGGCGGTAGGCCTGGTGGGCAAAGAGTCTGATTTGTTCCGCTTTACTGTCAAACACAGCCTGATCTTCACCTGTATGGTGGGCGTGATCACCACGCTTCAGGCTTATGTCTTAACGTGGATGATTCCTTAATGATTGTTTTACCCAGACGCCTGTCAGACGAGGTTGCCGATCGTGTGCGGGCGCTGATTGATGAAAAAAACCTGGAGGCGGGCATGAAGTTGCCCGCTGAACGTCAACTGGCGATGCAACTCGGCGTATCGCGTAATTCACTGCGCGAGGCACTGGCAAAACTGGTGAGCGAAGGCGTGCTGCTCAGTCGACGCGGCGGCGGGACGTTTATTCGCTGGCGTCATGACACATGGTCGGAGCAAAACATCGTCCAGCCGCTAAAAACGCTGATGGCCGATGATCCGGATTACAGTTTCGATATTCTGGAAGCCCGCTACGCCATTGAAGCCAGCACCGCATGGCATGCGGCAATGCGCGCCACACCTGGCGACAAAGAAAAGATTCAGCTTTGCTTTGAAGCAACGCTAAGTGAAGACCCGGATATCGCCTCACAAGCGGACGTTCGTTTTCATCTGGCGATTGCCGAAGCCTCACATAACATCGTGCTGCTGCAAACCATGCGCGGTTTCTTCGATGTCCTGCAATCCTCAGTGAAGCATAGCCGTCAGCGGATGTATCTGGTGCCACCGGTTTTTTCACAACTGACCGAACAACATCAGGCTGTCATTGACGCCATTTTTGCTGGTGATGCCGACGGGGCGCGTAAAGCAATGATGGCGCACCTTAGTTTTGTTCACACCACCATGAAACGATTCGATGAAGATCAGGCTCGCCACGCACGGATTACCCGCCTGCCCGGTGAGCATAATGAGCATTCGAGGGAGAAAAACGCATGATTATTTCCGCAGCCAGCGATTATCGCGCCGCAGCGCAACGCATTCTGCCGCCGTTCCTGTTCCACTATATGGATGGTGGTGCATATTCTGAATACACGCTGCGCCGCAACGTGGAAGATTTGTCAGAAGTGGCACTGCGCCAGCGTATTCTGAAAAACATGTCCGACTTAAGCCTGGAAACGACGCTGTTTAATGAGAAATTGTCGATGCCGGTAGCACTGGCACCGGTGGGTTTGTGTGGCATGTATGCGCGTCGTGGCGAAGTTCAGGCAGCCAAAGCGGCGGACGCGCATGGCATTCCGTTTACTCTCTCGACGGTTTCCGTTTGCCCGATTGAAGAAGTCGCGCCAGCCATCAAGCGCCCAATGTGGTTCCAGCTTTATGTACTGCGCGATCGCGGCTTTATGCGTAACGCGCTGGAGCGAGCAAAAGCAGCGGGTTGTTCGACGCTGGTTTTCACCGTGGATATGCCGACACCGGGCGCACGCTACCGTGATGCGCATTCAGGTATGAGCGGCCCGAATGCGGCAATGCGCCGTTACTTGCAGGCGGTGACGCATCCGCAATGGGCGTGGGATGTGGGTCTGAACGGTCGTCCGCATGATTTAGGTAATATCTCAGCTTATCTCGGCAAACCGACCGGACTGGAAGATTACATCGGCTGGCTGGGGAATAACTTCGATCCGTCTATCTCATGGAAAGACCTTGAGTGGATCCGCGATTTCTGGGATGGCCCGATGGTGATCAAAGGGATCCTCGATCCGGAAGATGCGCGCGATGCCGTACGTTTTGGTGCTGATGGAATTGTGGTTTCTAACCACGGTGGCCGCCAGCTGGACGGTGTACTCTCTTCCGCTCGTGCGTTGCCCGCTATTGCAGATGCGGTGAAAGGTGATATCGCCATTCTGGCGGATAGCGGAATTCGTAACGGGCTTGATGTCGTGCGTATGATTGCGCTCGGTGCCGACACCGTACTGCTGGGTCGTGCTTTCTTGTATGCGCTGGCAACAGCGGGCCAGGCGGGTGTAGCTAACCTGCTAAATCTGATCGAAAAAGAGATGAAAGTGGCGATGACGCTGACTGGCGCGAAATCGATCAGCGAAATTACGCAAGATTCGCTGGTGCAGGGGCTGGGTAAAGAGTTGCCTGCGGCACTGGATCCCATGGCGAAAGGGAATGCGGCATAGTCGTTTGCGCCCCCTCACCCTAACCCTCTCCCTCAGGGAGAGGGGACCGTTCGGCGCTGTATGTACTCCCTCACTCTGAAACGACACCGCACTCTTTTTTTCTCCCTCGCCCCTCCGGGGAGAGGGCCGGGGTGAGGGGAAAAGGCCGCACTGCTCACCAATTTTCTGCTATCCTGCCCCCGCACTAAGGGGGCAGTATGCTAAACATCGTACTTTACGAACCAGAAATTCCGCCAAATACTGGCAACATCATCCGTCTTTGCGCTAATACCGGCTTTCGTCTGCATATCATCGAACCGATGGGATTTGCCTGGGACGATAAGCGCCTGCGCCGCGCGGGGCTGGACTATCACGAGTTTACCGCCGTTACGCGTCATCATGACTATCGCGCGTTCCTCGAAGCAGAAAATCCCCAGCGCCTGTTCGCCCTCACCACGAAAGGTACACCTGCTCACAGCGCCGTAAGCTATCAGGATGGCGATTATCTGATGTTCGGCCCGGAAACACGCGGCCTGCCAGCGAGCATTCTTGATGCCCTGCCCGCTGAACAAAAAATTCGCATTCCGATGGTGCCGGACAGCCGCAGCATGAATCTGTCCAATGCGGTGTCGGTAGTGGTGTATGAAGCCTGGCGGCAGTTGGGGTATCCGGGAGCGGTATTGAGAGATTAGTTACTGTAGGCCGGATAGATGATTACATCGCATCCGGCACGATCACAGGACATTAGATCCCATCCCCATACTCAAATGTATGGTTAATACCGTTGAAATGCTGGTCCATATCCATTGATGGCTTATCGCTGTCTGGTTTACCGACAATACGAGCCGGAACGCCAGCGGCGGTGGTATGCGGCGGCACCGGTTGCAGCACCACGGAACCTGCGCCAATCTTCGCGCCGCGCCCAACTTCAATATTGCCGAGGATTTTCGCGCCCGCGCCAATCATCACACCTTCACGAATTTTCGGGTGACGGTCACCACCAGATTTACCCGTACCGCCAAGCGTCACAGATTGCAGAATCGATACGTCGTTTTCAATCACCGCCGTTTCACCAACGACGATGCCTGTCGCGTGGTCAAGCATGATACCGCGACCAATTTTTGCTGCCGGGTGAATATCGACCTGGAACGTCACAGAAACCTGGTTTTGCAGAAAGATTGCCAGTGCGCGACGCCCCTGATTCCACAACCAGTGACCGATGCGATAGGCCTGCAAGGCATGAAAACCCTTCAGGTATAACAACGGGGTTGAGTATTTATCGACTGCCGGGTCGCGGGTACGCACCGCCTGAATATCACAGGCCGCAGAGGCGATCATTTCCGGGTCAGCGGCGTAGGCTTCTTCCACCACTTCACGGATAGCAATAGCAGGCATAATTGGCGATGACAGCTTGTTCGCCAGCATGTAGCTCAGTGCACTGCCAAGGTTTTCGTGCTTGAGTAGCGTCGCGTGGTAAAAACTGGCCAGCATTGGCTCACAGTCCGCCAGCGTTCTGGCTTCGGCTTTAATATTGTTCCAGACAATTTCCAGTTCTTCACACGACATTGCTTACTCCACACGATGAGATAATGACCGGCCCGTTCTGCGCGGGCCGGGTCATAGCGGTAACAAAGGTTCCCTGGGGTTAGTGGCTGCTGCGCTCGTCCTTGCGTGCACGACCTAGTAAAGTCAATGCTGCCTCGCGCGCTTTTTTTCCGCAATATAATACTTGATAAATTTCCTCGGTTATTGGCATTTCAACGCCGAAGCGATGCGCCAGTTCGCGGACTTCTTTCGTATTGCGGTAGCCTTCCACCACCTGACCAATCTTCTCCTGCGCGCTTTGTACATCCATGCCCTGACCGAGCATCATGCCAAAACGGCGGTTACGCGACTGGTTGTCGGTACAGGTAAGCACCAGATCGCCAAGCCCCGCCATGCCCATAAAGGTGGCAGGGTCGGCACCCAGCACCGCACCAAGACGCGACATTTCAGCCAGCCCACGGGTGATCAGCGCCGTACGCGCATTCGCACCAAAACCGATACCGTCGGACATCCCCGCACCAATGGCAATAACGTTTTTCACCGCGCCGCCAAGCTGCACGCCAATGAAATCCGGATTGCTGTAAACGCGGAAACTTTTGCCGCAGTGCAGCAGCTGCTGGAGATCATCGGCAAAGGTCTGATCGGTCGAGGCCAGCGAAATAGCTGTCGGTAAACCTGCCGCCAGTTCTTTCGCAAACGTTGGGCCAGAGATAACCGCCAGCGGAATTTGATCGCCTAAGGCCTCACGCGCCACGTCCTGTAACAGACGTCCGGTTTCCGCTTCCAGCCCTTTGGTCGCCCACACCAGACGCGCATCAGGACGCATCAGTGGTTTAATCTGGCGCAGCACTTCACCAAAGACATGGCTGGGTACGACGACGAGAATATTACGGCTGGCTGCCAGCGCAGTGGCGAGATCGCTTTCAAGATGGAGCGTATCGGGAAAAGGCACATCGGGGAGAAACGCGGCGTTACAGCGGTCGCGTTCAAGCGTTGCGATATGTTCAGGGTCATGGCCCCAGAGGACAACCTCGTGGCCATTTCTTGCCAGGGTGATGGCAAGAGCGGTGCCGTACGAGCCGGCACCGATCACAGTCATTGAAGCATTACGTTGGTTCATCAGGCATCCTGATGTTCTTCAGTACCTTCGCCAGCCTGCTGCTGCAAATAGTTCATGAACAGCGCATCGAAGTTAACCGGCGCAAGGTTCAGTTGCGGGAATGTACCGCGGGATACCATGCTGGTGATGCACTCACGAGCATACGGGAACAGAATGTTCGGGCAGTATGCTCCCAGGCAATGCGCCATCTGGGTGCCTTCGATACCCGCGATGGAGAAAATACCGCCCTGCTGAACTTCACACAGGAACGCGGTTTCTTCGCCCAAAGAGGCCGTTACGGTAACACGCAGTACCACTTCGTATACGTCATCTGCCAGTTGGGAAGATGCCGTATCCAGATCAAGTTTAACTTCTGGTTGCCAATCTTTCTGGAAAACGTGCGGCGCGTTCGGCGCTTCGAAAGAGATATCCTTGGTATAAATACGTTGGATCTGGAAAGTCATTTCAGTGTTGTTTTGTTCTGACATGTGTAGAAAACCCTTAAGTGTTGTCCTTAAATACTGCGCAATGTAATGCCAACGTTCACACGTTATTTCAGCAGGGGATCCAGTCCACCACGTGCATCCAATGCATACAAGTCATCACAGCCGCCAATGTGCTGTGCGTCAATAAAAATCTGGGGAACCGTGGTGCGACCGCTGCGTTTGATCATCTCTTCACGCTTGGCGGCGTTGCCATCGATCGGCAGCTCCTGGAAACTCACGCCCTTGCTGCTCAGCAGTGCTTTTGCACGATGGCAATACGGGCAGGTTTCTTTGGTATAGATTTCAACATTGGCCATAAATTAGCTCCTGTTTTTTTACCCTGAAATTTCATGTTGCAGGGCGGCAGCAAAATGGAGTGTCCCCAGAAGCTTATAACAATAAGTCGCTGGGGGCCTAATTGCAGCTAACGGCCTGCATCATGAAAGACGACAGGTAAATTATTTGCCGCGCACCAAAGGCAAGTTTTCGCCAGCCCAGCCAGCGACGCCTTCTTTCAGCACGAATACTTGCGCAAAACCAGCTTTCGTCAGTGCGTTTGCAGGCTCCTGGCACTGCATGCCAGAACCGTCTACCACGATAACCGGTTTGTCTTTGTGCTTCTCAAGCTCACCAACATTGTTGGCTTTGATTTCGCTCGGCAACAGATTAATAGAACCTGCGATATGGCCTTTACGGAAGTCATCACGCTGACGTAAATCCACAACCACAGCGTCTTCTTTGTTGATCAGACGCGTAGCTTCACCACGAGTAATCACCTTCACTTTCGAGGTCAGGCTCTTAAACGTAGTCACAAGAACCGCCACCAGTAACGCGATCCAGGCGATACTCAGTATGGGATGACGGCCAACAAATTGCATAATTTCTTGCATGGGGGGTAACAACTCCCGACGTAGTGATTAAAAAAACCAGGAAAGGAGTATACCTGCGCGGTGCGGCAAATACAGCCAGCGCGTTAACTGGAATGCAATTTTGCGGGGCGCGACGAAAAAAAAGCGTAAATCTGGCATCGGCTTGCCGCGAGCGGTCGTATATTTTGATCTTCAGAGGCTATTTTATCGATTCAGCTGTAGTAAAATTACGCAAATTTTGACTCTTGAGTATGAGGTTGTCGCAATGTCGGTTTCTAAAAAACCTATGGTACTGGTGATTCTGGATGGCTATGGCTATCGCGAAGAACAGCAGGATAACGCCATTTTTAGTGCTAAAACCCCGGTAATGGATGCACTGTGGGCCAATCGTCCGCATACCCTAATCGACGCTTCCGGTCTGGAAGTCGGTCTGCCTGACCGTCAGATGGGTAACTCCGAAGTAGGCCACGTTAACCTGGGTGCCGGCCGCATCGTGTATCAGGACCTGACTCGTCTGGACGTTGAAATCAAAGATCGCGCTTTCTTTGCTAATCCGGTGCTGACTGGCGCGGTAAATAAAGCGAAAAACGCAGGCAAAGCGGTACACATTATGGGTCTGCTCTCCGCAGGCGGCGTACACAGCCACGAAGATCACATCATGGCGATGGTAGAACTGGCAGCTGAACGTGGCGCAGAAAAAATCTACCTGCACGCATTCCTTGACGGTCGCGACACTCCGCCGCGCAGTGCTGAATCCTCGCTGAAAAAATTCGAAGAAAAATTTGCCGCGCTGGGCAAAGGCCGCGTAGCGTCCATCATTGGTCGTTACTACGCGATGGACCGCGATAACCGTTGGGATCGCGTAGAAAAAGCTTATGACCTGCTGACTCTGGCGCAGGGCGAGTTCCAGGCCGATACCGCCGTTGCTGGTTTGCAGGCTGCTTATGCTCGCGACGAAAATGATGAATTCGTGAAAGCGACCGTTATCCGTGCTGAAGGTCAGCCAGACGCGGCAATGGAAGACGGCGATGCACTGATTTTCATGAACTTCCGTGCTGACCGCGCGCGTGAAATCACTCGTGCTTTCGTGAACGCTGATTTCGATGGCTTCGCGCGTAAGAAAGTGGTTAACGTCGATTTCGTGATGCTGACCGAATACGCCGCTGACATCAAAACTGCGGTTGCTTACCCACCCGCTTCCCTGGTTAACACCTTCGGCGAGTGGATGGCGAAAAACGACAAAACTCAGTTGCGTATTTCCGAAACCGAAAAATATGCCCACGTTACTTTCTTCTTCAACGGTGGCGTAGAAGAGTCGTTCAAAGGCGAAGATCGCATTCTGATCAACTCACCGAAAGTGGCTACCTACGATCTGCAACCGGAAATGAGCTCCGCAGAGCTGACCGAAAAACTGGTTGCGGCCATCAAGAGCGGCAAATACGACACCATCATCTGTAACTATCCGAACGGCGACATGGTAGGTCACACCGGGGTGATGGAAGCGGCGGTTAAAGCGGTTGAAGCGCTGGATCACTGCGTGGAAGAAGTCGCGAAAGCGGTTGAGTCCGTGGGTGGACAACTGCTGATCACCGCTGACCACGGTAACGCTGAGCAGATGCGCGATCCGGCAACGGGTCAGGCACACACGGCACACACCAACCTGCCAGTTCCGCTGATTTACGTTGGTGATAAGAACGTGAAAGCGGTTGAAGGCGGCAAACTTTCTGACATCGCGCCGACCATGTTGTCGCTGATGGGTATGGAAATCCCGCAAGAGATGACTGGTAAGCCGCTGTTCATCGTGGAATAATCCCTCCCCATGAGGGGAAAGGCGATTAATACCATGACACGGGCCGTGAAACCGCGCAGGTTTGCAATCAGGCCCATCATCTACGCCAGCGTTCTTAGCGCTGGCGTATTGTTGTGCGCCTTTTCCGCCCACGCGGATGAGCGTGACCAACTCAAATCTATTCAGGCTGACATCGCCGCAAAAGAGCGCGCGGTACGCCAAAAGCAACAACAACGCGCAAGCCTGCTCGCACAATTGAAAAAGCAGGAAGAAGCGATCTCTGAAGCCACCCGTAAGCTGCGCGAAACGCAAAACACGCTCAATCAACTCAATAAACAGATTGATGAGATGAACGCGTCGATTGCCAAACTGGAGCAGCAAAAAGCCGCCCAGGAGCGCAGCCTCGCCGCACAACTGGATGCCGCATTCCGTCAGGGCGAGCATACCGGTATTCAGCTGATTCTCAGCGGTGAAGAAAGCCAGCGTGGACAGCGTTTACAGGCTTATTTCGGCTATCTCAACCAGGCGCGACAAGAAACCATTGCCCAGTTGAAGCAAACGCGTGAAGAAGTCGCCATGCAGCGTGCTGAACTGGAAGAGAAACAGAGCGAGCAACAAACGCTGTTATATGAGCAGCGCGCCCAACAGGCGAAACTGACTCAGGCGCTGAACGAGCGTAAAAAGACGCTGGCAGGGCTGGAGTCTTCCATCCAGCAAGGTCAGCAACAGTTGAGCGAGCTGCGCGCCAACGAATCCCGTCTGCGTAACAGCATTGCCCGTGCGGAAGCCGCGGCGAAAGCGCGTGCAGAACGAGAAGCACGTGAGGCCCAGGCGGTTCGCGACCGCCAGAAAGAAGCGACGCGCAAAGGCACCACCTACAAACCGACCGAAAGCGAAAAATCGCTGATGTCCCGTACCGGTGGTCTGGGCGCGCCGCGTGGTCAGGCATTCTGGCCGGTTCGCGGGCCGACGCTGCATCGCTATGGCGAACAGCTACAGGGTGAATTACGCTGGAAAGGTATGGTTATCGGTGCTTCTGAAGGTACTGAAGTTAAAGCGATTGCCGACGGTCGGGTGATTCTGGCTGACTGGCTGCAAGGCTACGGTCTGGTGGTGGTGGTTGAGCATGGTAAAGGCGACATGAGTCTTTACGGCTATAATCAGAGCGCACTGGTGAGCGTTGGTTCGCAGGTTCGCGCGGGCCAGCCGATTGCACTGGTGGGCAGCAGTGGCGGTCAGGGTCGGCCTTCACTCTATTTCGAAATTCGCCGCCAGGGTCAGGCGGTCAATCCACAGCCGTGGTTGGGAAGATAAGTTTTGTTTCCATTTCGTCGTAACGTTCTTGCATTTGCCGCTCTGTTGGCGCTCTCCTCCCCCGTACTTGCTGGCAAACTTGCCATCGTCATTGATGATTTTGGGTATCGCCCGCACAACGAAAACCAGGTGCTGGCGATGCCTTCCGCTATCTCCGTCGCTGTATTACCCGATTCACCGCACGCCAGAGAGATGGCGACCAAAGCGCATAACAGCGGGCACGAAGTGTTGATTCATCTCCCGATGGCACCGTTGAGTAAACAGCCGCTGGAGAAAAATACGCTACGCCCGGAGATGAGCAGCGACGAAATTGAGCGCATTATTCGTAGTGCGGTCAATAACGTGCCCTATGCCGTGGGGATCAACAACCACATGGGCAGCAAGATGACCTCTAACCTGTTTGGTATGCAGAAAGTGATGCAGGCGCTGGAGCGTTACAATCTTTACTTCCTCGACAGCGTAACCATCGGTAATACCCAGGCGATGCGCGCCGCGCAAGGCACTGGCGTGAAGGTGATCAAACGGAAGGTATTCCTCGACGATTCGCAAAATGAAGCGGACATCCGTGTGCAATTTAATCGCGCAATTGACCTGGCGCGTCGCAACGGTTCGACCATTGCCATTGGGCATCCTCACCCTGCAACGGTACGCGTGTTGCAACAGATGGTTTATAACCTGCCGCCAGACATTACGCTGGTGAAAGCCAGCAGCT